>Ga0256829_1003279_pt1 | contig 11353 bp, 13 predicted proteins | sample 131447metaG_FD_185979 | JGI IMG/M metagenome (GOLD analysis project Ga0256829, IMG submission 185979) | Hydrothermal vent microbial communities from Lau Basin, Pacific Ocean - 131-447 | ecosystem: Environmental > Aquatic > Marine > Hydrothermal vents | place: Pacific Ocean: Lau Basin | collected... | reverse complement strand
GAAATTGCCAGTCTGCGCGCCAAACTCGACAAACAACGTCAGGCTATCGCCAAGCGCCCCCGAGTACGACGACTGACGTCTGTCGCCACTAAAGCCTCAGTGGATGCGGAATACATGAACAAGTGGATCAACAAAGTAGTGTTTGTTGGTAACCGCAACTTTCCAAAGGAAGCGCTTTCGCAGAAGATCTTTGGCAGCCTGCGCCTGGCCACCACACTCAAACCCAATGGCACGATTCACTCGGTGGAAATATTGCAATCTTCCGGGCATTCTGTCCTCGACAACGCAGCCTTACAAATTGTCCACCTTGCTTCGCCCTTTCCCCCTTTCCCGCCCGAAATTCGCAAAGACACCGATCAACTGGAAATCATCAGAACCTGGAACTTTGAAATCAGTGGACTCAGTACTAACTGATTTAAATTTCTAAGCACACCTTGTTTTCCATGAAGCACAGCCCAATACTGTGGGTATGGATACAAAAACCCCACACACCAAGGCAATGGTCAGTCTTAAGAACCAATTTTTGATAGCCATGCCATCGCTTAATCAGTCGTTTTTTTCGCACACCATCAGCTTGATGTGCAATCACGACGAAACGGGTGCCATGGGGCTTATCATAAACCAGCCGCTCGATGTCCCCCTTGGCGAGATCTATAGCCAAGTGGGCATTGATGATCCAGAACACTGTGCCCACGCCGATGCCCCTGTGCTATGCGGCGGACCAGTGCAGACTGATCGCGGCTTTGTACTGCACTCCCCTGAGAAGCGCTGGAATTCCACGCTGCCAGTCTCAGAAAAAGTATCACTAACTGTGTCGCTGGATGTGATACATGCGATTGCACGAGGCGAAGGGCCTGAAAAGTTTTTAGTCATGCTTGGCTATGCAGGCTGGGATGGCGGACAGCTTGAGGAAGAAATTTCCGAGAATGCTTGGCTCACGAGCGAAGCCGACGACAGCATTGTCTTTGACACGCCCATTGAGCAGCGCTGGTCAACAGCATCACAGAGCCTCGGCATCAATCTCGACCTAATACCAAGTTCGGCGGGCCATGCCTGATTCAATAATTGCCTTCGATTTCGGCACCAAGAACATTGGCGCCGCCTATGGCCAAACACTCACCAGCACTGCCACAGAACTCAGACCGCTGCCAGCACGCGACGGTATTCCCAATTGGGATGAGATTTCTAAACTTATTGAAGAGTGGCGACCAACACTGTTGATTGTGGGCCTGCCACTCAATATGGACGGCAGTAACAGCGAACTCGGCCAGCGCGCCCGCAAGTTCGGCAATCGCCTGCACGGGAGATTTGGCTTACCAGTGGAAATGGTGGACGAGCGATTGACCACTCGCGAAGCGAAGCACGAAGCCGAGGAACGGGGACATCGGGGCAACTACGGGGACAACCCAGTAGACTCCATTGCGGCCCGGTTGATTTTGGAAAGCTGGCTAAATCAGAATTGACCGGCAAAAAAAGACGAACATAAAAAAACGCTTTCCAAGGAAAGCGTTTTTTGTTTTAAGCGACAACCAACACCGGTTTACTTTGTATCTGGTGGCACCAGAGATACATTGTAAACTTTCGCCTCACGCGAAGCATCAGCCACTGCGACAAAGGTCTTCGCAGAAGACTTGGCATCGGCTTTCACCACCACTGGTGCGTCCGGTGATTCTGCGTGCATACGCTCGATGTTGGCGCGCACCGCGCGCACATCCACACGTCGACCATCCATCCAGATTTCATCATTGGCATTGATGGTGACCAGAATAGCCGCATTGTCTTCAGACGGTGGCGGTGGATTTTCCTGCTCCGGCGGCAGGTTGATATCAATGGCCTTTTCCTTCACAAAAGAGGCCGTGACAATAAAGAAAATCAGCATGATAAAGACCACATCCAACATGGGCGTCAGATCAATTTCACTGCTTTCTTCTTCTGCTTTATGTTTTCTTCTACGGCTCACAGGGATAACCTCAAAATCTGTTGCTAATCGCGATTAAATCTTCAGCTGCTCTTCACGCTTCAGCTCACCTTCAGCGAACTGCACCCACTGCACGGCAAACTTTTTACTGCGATCATCTTTCGCTGCTTTCTTAAAGTGCTTAATGCCATCGGCGTATTTCTTCTGATTAACCAAAGACATACCCATAACGATGTGCAGCTGATCGACGCGCTTGATACCGCCGCGCTTCAGAGCTTTATTGCCCGTGCTGATAGCAGCTTCAAAGTTATCATTGTCGAGATAGATTCCAGCGAGGCGCGCGTAGAGATCACCTTTGTCAGATTTGGCCGCAGCCTTCTCCATTTCGGGAATAGACTTCTTAATTTCCTGAGCCAAGCGCCATGCGGTAGCCAGCACTTCCAAGTTCTTGGAGGTCTCTTCGATCTGCTTGTTCTTGATACCTTTATCGATGATTTTGGCAGCCTTGTATGGTGCGTCTTCACCCATAAACAGGTATGCCAGATTCATCAGCTCTTTCTCTTTGGTGACTGCACCCATAATGTAGGCAGTTTCCAAACTGTGCAGCTGATCTTTTTCACGACCAGTGACACCGTACATACCGGATAACTGTTTCCAGTAAGTCGGCTTGGAATAGTGTTTCACCAGTTTTTGCAGAATGTCGATAACCTTTTTGTTATCACCCTTATCGTAGTAAACCGCGCGCTGCAGGGTGTACCAGTTTTCCTTTGGCACCTTACCCTTGGACTCGAAACGCTCTACCGCAGTATCGATATTGGTCATGGCCTGCTTCATATCGCCCAACTGGTAGTAACCCTGAGCTAACAATACGTAGGCATCCGCACCAACAATCGGCTGAATAGACATCCACTCTTTTAACAGCTTGATGGCACCCTTGTAGTCTTCCTGAACAAACTTCAGTTGCGCCAGAGTGTACAAAGTACCCAGTTTCAAGGCATCGCTGAGCTGATCTTCGCCAAGAACTTTCTCATAGTAGCGAATCGCTGTGGGGTACTTTTCCAGGGAGTAATTTACCCAGGCAAAGTAGTTCCAGAGATTGGCTTTTTCAAAGCTGGTGTACTTGGGCGCTTTACTCTTTTCCAGACCCATTAGCACCTGCAACGCGCCATTCCAGTCCTCTGCGTCGGTCTTTTCCTGAACCTTGGCAAAATCCTTAAACACCGGTTGTCGTAGCGAGTAGCTTTTCTTGGTCTTGCGCTGTGGCTTGCTCTGCTCCTGAGCTGCAACGGTCGAAGACTGAAATGCCGACACACCCAAAGCGTCGGCCGTCAGATCGGCGGCCATTGGCACCAGACCAACCGGTACCGCCAACAACAGGCTTTTTGTGAATTTTCTTATCATTGCTGATTCACCGCTCTATTGGTATTGCCGCTTACTTGGCAATAGCAAAGGTAATTTTGTTCTGAACGCCCGGTACTTCTACCGCTTCACCATCGATAACCCGAGGCTTGTACTTGAACTTCAGCGCCGCTTTTAATGCCGCGCGATCAAATACTTTCTCAGGTTGAGCCTCCACTACAAACGGATCGCGAACGGAACCATTGGTAGTAACGGTAAACTCGACAATTACGTACCCTTCAATACCACGTTGCAATGCACGTCGCGGATAGTTGGGCTGCACCTTAACAATCGGCAGGTATTCACCATCGGAACCAAAACCACCCACACCTTTTACGTTGAGGTTCGGTTTGATACGTGGCGCATTCATATTGAGAGCACCCGGATCAATATCCGGCTGATCGAATTCTGGCTCCGGCATATCAGGTGGAGGCTCTTCCGGATCTTCCGGCTTTTCGGGCTTTGCCGTGTCGTATTGCGTTTCAATCTCACGCTCCGGCATGTGAATGTCGGCAATCTTGCGCTCTTCAACGTCTTCCGGCGGCTTGGTGTCCGCAGCAATCAACGCGTGCATCAAGAACAACAACCCAAAGGTTGTGGCTCCGGCCAGCACTACGGCCAATGCAATTCTTGCGAGTTTCATAGCGTTTCTTTGATCCGTGTGAATTTATTTCTTCTCAGTCGATACTGAGACGTCAAGCACGCCTGCCTCGTTGGCAGCTTTTGCCACCTTGGTCATGGCCTCAATGCTCGCTTCGTCATCCGCCTGAACCACAACGGTTCCCTTGGGGTTCTCAGCGTGCAAGCGTTCAATGTGGCTTTTCACAGTGCGAATATCGATGCGCTGCTTATCAATCCAAACCTCATTGTTGCCATTGATCGCAATCAGAATACTGGCGTTCTTCTTCAACTCAGAAGTTGTCGCCTCTGGACGATTGACCTCGATGCCAGGCTCTTTAATAAAAGACGCCGTCACAATAAAGAAGATCAACATGATAAAGACCACGTCCAGCATGGGCGTCAAGTCAATGGCATTCTGATCTTCTTCTGCGGCTCTGCTTTTTCTAGCCATAAAAAATATCTGCTTGTCTTAAATTTAGGGGTTAAGACCTTAGGGAATCACCAGACTCTTTGAGCCCTAGTGATCCATTGTCAGATGGTCTTCCAGCAGTTGATTTTCACGCTCGGCGGTTCGTTCCACGTAAGTGTTACCAAACACGCCCGACAGTGCTGCAACCATGCCAGCCATGGTGGGGATGGTGGCTTTGGAAACACCACCGGCCATGGACTTGGCATCACCACCACCGGTGACTGCCAGCACGTTAAACACTTCGATCATTCCCGTTACGGTACCCAGCAGCCCCAACAAAGGAGCCAGAGCAACCAGAGTGGTGATCATGTCCATGTTCACGGACACGTTTTGTTTCACTCGGGAAATCAGCGCAAAGCGCACCTGGTGGGCATTCCAGGACTTGCGCTCGGAGCGCGCCTCCCAGGAGTCCAACGCGCCCTGAACGTCTTTTTTCAGGGCCCCGTGGAAATACCAGATGCGTTCAAAAATCAACGACCACATGACAAAGGTAAGGGCGGCGATCATCCATAGGACATTACCACCCTGATCCATAAAGGCCTTAATGGCGGACAATGCATCCATTAATGCCAACATGTGCGTCTCTCCTACTTCTCAGCGTTTTCAGCGATGATGCCTGCACTCTGCTCTTCCAGAATGTGCAGAACACGCTTGGCACGACCGTTAACCAGGGTGTGCAGCAGCACGGTTGGGATAGCCACAACCAGACCCAGTACGGTAGTTACCAGTGCACCGGAGATACCGCCGGCCATGGCCTTAGGATCGCCCGCACCGAAGATAGTGATCGCTTGGAAGGTAATGATCATACCGGTTACGGTACCCAGCAGACCCAACAGCGGCGCGACCATGGAGATAATCTTCAGCAGGTTGAGACCAGACTCAATCGCTGGGCGTTCTTTCAGAACCGCTTCTTCCAGCTTCAGTTCCAGAGTTTCGCCGTCCAGCCCTTTGTTGTCTTCAGCTACTTTCAACACGCGACCCAGCGGGTTGTTGGTGTTGGCTTCAGAGGACTTCAGCTGCGCGGAAACTTTGGCGCTGACACCGGCCAGAACGATGGCACGGAAGATCGCCAGTAATACGGCAAACACGCCCACTGCGGAAATGATGTAGCCCACCAGGCCACCTTGATGCCAACGCTCTTCCAGAGACGGGCTATTGATCAGGGCGGACAAGTAAGAACCACCGGTAGGACCAGTAGGGTCAATACCAACGCGGGTAAAACCACCAGTAGATCCAGCCAAATCAGAAGCAGCGCTCAGGTATTTGGCTTCCGGCTGGCGGGTCAGCTCAGACATTTTTTCGCCGTTGGAAACGAATTCCAGGTAGCGGCCTTCAGACAACAAATTGAAGTTACCGATACGTACAACTTCCTGATTAGCCTGCTCACCGTTGGGCTTGATTACAGTGCCGTTGAATTTAACAACTCTGCTACCCTCAATGGTTTCACGCTGAATCTCGTACCACAGCCGCTCGATTTCTTCGATAGTCGGCAACTGAGTAGCGCTGTTCATTTTTTCAATCAACTCATCCAGGAACTCGGCGCGGCCTGGCAACTGTGCAGAAACGATAGAGGTGCTCAGATTGCTGCGCAGGTCACCGGCAGTAGACGTCAGGTGTCCGAACAGTTCTTTCAGAGAACCCAGACGCTCTTGCAACTGCTGACGCTTGGCGTTTACAGCCAGCTCCTGCTTCTCGTAGGTTTTTTCCAAACGGGCAGAACGTGCTTCTTCATCAGCCTTGGTTTTCTTGGCCTGATTCAGCATGTTCTTCTGATTGGCTTTCTGACGACGGAACTCGGCCTCACGCTTTTTGTGATCCTTGGATTCCGCGATCTTGCTCTGCCTCACCATTTGCAGCAGCTGATCGAGAGATTGTGCTTTCTCTTCGGCCACGGCCACATTGACGCTCATCAGACCCGCTACGGCAATTGCGGCCGCACGTTTTACAAATGTCAGTTTCATTGCGCTGCCTCCGGAGCCACAATCGGCAAGTTCATGATATCGATAGACGCTTGCTTCTTCGCAATGCGAATGCCCTTCAGGATAGCGCTGCGGTATTCAGCAGAATCTACTGGCACCCACTGGCGCTGAGTTTGATCCCAAGCGCCGGATAGCTCGGTATCCTTGGTTTGGTACATCAGGGCAATACGACCTACCAAGAGAATATTAACTTCGCGCTCCTGGCCATTGATCTCCAGAGTATCTTCGTAGGTGTCGATCTTGCGGCCGTACTCAGATTCGATCTGATAGGCTTCCAGCACCTGACGGAATTTCTCGGCAACGGTGATATCGGTGCGTTCCTGAATGTTGCGAAGCTGAGCTACGCGCTCCAGGCGCTCTTGTTTGTAGATGGGCACATCCAACTCAACAAACTGCTCCAAACCTTCCAACATTTTCAGAATCAGTGGCTGAATCTGGCGTTCGATAACGGTGACGTTCTCAATAGACGCCTCCAACTGAGTGATCACTTCCAATTGATTGGCGATCTGCTTTTCCAGCTGGGAGTTATAAACCCGCAAACCTTCAATTTGCTTGTTTACCACCTTGAAGTCCGCCAGCAATTTGCTGGTGTCATCAGCAATTTTGTCAATGCGCTGTTGTGAAGCCACTGCTTGTGCAGTCTTGGATTCACCCACTTTCAAAATGGCATTGACCGAGGTTTCCGCCTGGACGCCACCCGCAAAGATACTTGCGGACAAGGCAGCAGACAGGGCTACGGCTTTGAGTTGTTGTGTTTTCATATTTCCCCTCTAGATGGGTCCGGTTTGTGACTGTAGCTGCGAAGCTGGAAACTCCTGGGCTACAGTTATAACGTCTTTCGCCTGCCACCCAGACCTCAACGGCGGGAACAGGTTCAATTCAAACTAGTTTGTATTCACACAGACAAGGCCACGCGGTGAAAGCACGGAGTTGTTATGGCTTTCGGCATGGGTTCTCGACAACGTCTTGCCAATCGAGATGCGGCAGCGACAAAAGGTCACCCACCACGTCTCGCGCGGAGAACATTTGCACAATGTGAAATGAATTGCCGTGAACCCGGAAACGATATTATCTAACGTTATAGTTCCGAGCTCGGGCAACAGCCTGCGGGAATCGCAGATTTCTAAGGTTAAGGATTAGAGCGTACTTTGTGTACATATTCAACGCTCTGCCCAGTTCCGCCCTCTCTTTCATCTCAAAATGGCTACTTTTCACCATTAAAAAATGGGGGCTTTTAAACTACGCTAGTTTCTTTTGTAGGTCACAAAACTGTAACTGATTGGCGCACCATCCAACTCGGCAGGATAGCTTTCGGACCGCTCGACTTCGCGCCACTGAGTGTTCAGAATTTCCGGGAAATGAGCATCGCCCTGCAACTCGGCACCCACCTCAGTGACGTACAAAGTTTCCGCCAGAGACAGCGCCTCGCGATAGATCTCCGCACCGCCAATGACCATCACCTCGCCCACACTGGCCTCTGCAGCTGCACTGCGCCCCATAGCCAGAGCCTCATCCAACGAGTGGGTTACCGCAACCCCGTCGGCCTGCCAATCGGATTGTCGGGTAATGACGATATTTTTTCGCCCCGGCAGCGGCCGACCAATGGATTCGAAAGTTTTGCGCCCCATGACAATGGGCTTGCCCATGGTCACTGACTTAAAGTACTTGAGATCCTCCGGCAGATGCCAGGGCAAGCGATTTTCAATACCAATCACACGATTGCTCGACTGGGCGACGATAATGGCCAGAGAGGCTTCAGCACTCATATTGCGATCCTGATTAACGGTTAATTCCAACTGAAACTAGACGGAGAAGGGATAGGCGATGGGCTCGTGGCATTGATAACCCTCGACCTCAAAATCATCCATAGTGACCCAGGTCTCCAGGTCCTCGAGAGATTTAATGTCCGGATTAATATGCAGCTTGGGCGAAGCGAAGGGCTCGCGCTTGAGCTGCACATCGCGCATCAGCCCCAGTTGATCCTCGTATATGTGAGCATTCACTATCTTGTGATATGCCTTTCCAGGCTTGTGGCCAGTAATCTGCGCCACTAACGCTAGCAACACGAATACCTGCAACTGATTGAAATTGAGCCCCAGAGGCACGTCGCAGGAGCGCTGATAGGACGTCAAAAACAGCGTATCACCCAGCAGCGAAAAGTTATGGGTGTGCATGCACGGACGCAAACAGCCCATATGAAACTCGCCGGGATTGTAGAACGACAGAATTTCCCCGCGATCATCGATACCCCGCTTAAGGTTATCCACCAACTTGCGAAACTGATCCACCGAGCCACCGTCCGGCTTGGCCCAACTGCGCCCCTGAACACCGTAGACACGCCCCATGTCGTCCTCGCCCTTGCGGTGCGGATTGGCCAACCAGGCGGCATTTTCATTGGCATTGGCGTCCCAGGTTTTGGTGCCCAGGGCGCGAAAATCCGCAGCATTACTGTAGCCGCGCAGATAACCCAGAATCTCTGCGATAGCGCTCTTCCAATAGCTCTTGCGCGTGGTAATCAAGGGAAATTCATTGCTGCCCACATCGTAGGTGAGATCGGCGTCGATAACCGTCAGACAGCGCTTGCCGGTGCGCTCGTTCTCGATCCAAACACCCTCATCGATAATGCGCTGACACAATTCCAAATACTGCTTCATGATTTCCCAACTTGTTGTTTGCGTTTCTTTTTAGAGGCCTTAGTCGCGGAGTTAGCGGGCAGCTGTTGCTCATACTCATGCTCGATAATGTTGCGCCGGTAAGCCCACACAAGGAATACCAATCCCGCAACGATCATGGGCAGACTCAGCAACTGACCGCGAGTCATCCAACCCAGCATATCAAAACCAATATGGCTGTCAGGTTCCCTCACAAACTCCACTGTAAAGCGGAAGCTGCCATACAGTAGCAGGAACAGACCACCGGCGGCCATGCGCGGTCGGGGTTTCGAAGTGAACCAGAACAACACCAGAAACAGCAGCAACCCTTCCAGGGCTGCCTGATACAACTGCGAAGGATGACGCACCAAGCCCAACGGATCACGAGGGAACACCATACCCAACGTAAAATCCGTGGGCCTGCCCCACAACTCTTGCCCGATAAAGTTGCCCAAACGCCCCAAACCCAGACCAATTGGGACCAACGGCGCAACAAAATCGGTCATGGCAAAAAATGGCCTGTCAATTTTGCGGCTGTAGACATAGATCGCGGCAATCACACCCAACATACCACCGTGGAACGACATACCACCTTCCCACACGCGCAGCAGCCACAGCGGATCTTCAAGAAAGCGGTCAAAGTGGTAAAACAGCACGTAGCCAAAACGGCCACCGAGAATCACTCCCATGGCACCGTAAACGATCAGGTCTTCCACCTGATCGGGGCGACAGGGTGACTGAGGACGCGCCGCTCTGCGCATGGCCAGCTTCCAGGCCGCGGCAAACCCCAGCAGGTACATCAAACCGTACCAGTGCACTTTGAGCGGCCCAATTGCAAAGGCGACGGGATCTATTTCCGGGTAACTCAACATAGGTTGTCCTAATTTAATGGTCTACAACAAACCACTGATCAGCAATTCAGCCGCAATCAGCAACAGCACAATAGCAAAGCCCTTTTGCAGTTTTTCGGCAGGCAGACGATGCGCCAGTTTGGCGCCGATGCGCGATGCCGGGGCGCTGAAAACCACGATTCCCAGGAACGCAGGTGCGTAAAAATAGCCAAACGACCAATCTGGCAACGACTGTTGTTGCCAGCCCTGGTACATAAACGACAGCAATCCAGAGATGGCAATGGGCAGCCCCAATGCTGCAGAGGTCGCCACGGCACGCGCCATGGGTACGTCACAATAGCGCAAAAACGGTACCGTCAGGGAACCGCCACCGATACCAAACATCGCCGAGAGACTGCCAATCAACGTACCAGCAACACCGCGCCCTAATGTGCCTGGCAGTTTTCGCTCACCGGCCGCCAGACTGCGCAACATGGTCACAGCAACAAAAATCAGAAAACCGGCAAAGGCAAACTGCAACTCGACGCCAGCCAACCAGGAAGCCAACAAGCCACCCAACCAGCCACCAATTAAGACTCCCGGCACCAGAGGCCAGAGTATGCTGGTATCGACAGCGCCCTTTTGCCAATGGGTGCGACTGGCTATCGTTGCAGTCACAACAATACATCCCAAAGAGGTGCCCACCGCCAGATGCGTCAAAATCGACTCAGGGAAATTTAAGGCGGCAAAGGTGTATATGAGTGCTGGCACGATCACCACGCCGCCACCGAGCCCAAACAGACCTGCAATCAGTCCGGCTACCACGCCGACTACGGCAAACACCAACAACAGAGTTAACATAATTATCGAACCTTAAAACGTGGCCGGCATTATACGGTATTCATCGCCGCTGAAAATCGCTACTCTTCACCGGTACAACGTTGAAGGTCCTAAAACTGTCATGTGCCTTATATTGTTTGCCTTGGAGCAACACCCCGAACTGCCCCTGATTGTTGCAGCTAATCGCGATGAGTTTTTCGAGCGTCCGGCAAAACCCGCAACTTTCTGGGATGACGACCCCATTTACGCCGGCAGAGATTTGTCAGCAGGCGGTACCTGGCTGGGTATCAACAGAAATGGGGATTTCGCTGCGCTGACCAACTACCGCGAACCGGGCAGCATCCACCCGGAGCAAGCCATGGCCACCCGGGGCGAGCTGCCCGTCAGCTATCTGCGTCAGGCACAGGACGGCGATGCTCTAGGCGATTACCTAGCACAACTGGAGACCACTCAAACCCGCTACAATGGCTATAACCTGCTGTTTGGCAGCCCCAAACACCTGGCCTACTTTTCCAATCGCGGCCACGCCAAAATGCGTATCCCCCCGGGTATTTACGGTTTGAGCAACGGCTTGATGGACACACCTTGGCCCAAGGTAAAAACGGGCAAGCAGGCCTTGAGCGAGATAATTCAAACCGACCTTGGCA
>Ga0256829_1003278_pt1 | contig 11354 bp, 13 predicted proteins | sample 131447metaG_FD_185979 | JGI IMG/M metagenome (GOLD analysis project Ga0256829, IMG submission 185979) | Hydrothermal vent microbial communities from Lau Basin, Pacific Ocean - 131-447 | ecosystem: Environmental > Aquatic > Marine > Hydrothermal vents | place: Pacific Ocean: Lau Basin | collected... | reverse complement strand
ATGGACATGCCGGAAGATAAAGTGCGCAAGGTGCTCAAGATCGCCAAGGAGCCGATCTCCATGGAAACCCCGATCGGTGATGATGAAGATTCACACCTGGGTGATTTCATCGAGGACTCTACCATCGACTCGCCGGTAGATTCCGCCTCCGGCGCCGGTCTGAAAGAAGCTACACAGGGTGTACTGTCCGGACTCACACCACGTGAAGCCAAGGTGCTGCGCATGCGATTCGGTATCGACATGAACACCGATCACACGCTGGAAGAAGTCGGCAAGCAGTTCGACGTCACCCGCGAGCGTATCCGTCAAATCGAAGCCAAGGCCCTGCGCAAGCTGCGTCACCCGAGCCGTTCGGAACAGCTGCGCAGTTTCCTGGAAGTGGATTCCTGAGCACCAACCTGTGCGTTATTTATTTAACGCACAGTCAGGATGGTGTTCTTCTGCATGACAGTTCGAGCAGAGTAATACACATTTTTCCACTTCTTCCAAAACCTTTTCCCACTTCCGGTTAGACAAGGCGCGAAGATCCAACGCAAATACCTTGCTCTCCGGGTCTATATGATGAAAATCCAGTGCGGCATGGTTTCGCGCATAGCCACATCGCAAACACTTGCCACCCTTCACCTCAATCAATAGCAACTTTCGCCTCTTGCCTCGGCGCTGCTGCGCCAGATAGGACTGCCGCAGCTTGTTGCTATAGCGATTCTTGCAGGTTCGGGAGCAGTATTTCACTTGTTTTCCAGACAACCCTTTTCTGCAGCTCAGGCAGACCAACTTCGTCATCCCGCACTCCTTGCGTCAATATGCGCATACATCCTCACTCGAACATCCCTTGTTTTCAAGACCACAAATACGACAAAACCTGCTAGAATCGCGCCTGTTTTGGGCCTGTAGCTCAGTTGGTTAGAGCAGGGGACTCATCAAAATGGTGCGTCCGCACAGAAATGCGCGGAATGAACGGGATGAATTCAGGGAAACCTCATCAGTCAGGCTGGTGGCAACCCTGAGCCAAGCCGAAGGTACACCTTCGGAAGGTGCAGAGACTACCTGGGGACTGGAAACCGCAAGGTTGCCGAAGTGTCCTTAATAACAGGCGAGAGCGTCCCGCACCCTAGCAACCCGGTTGAGGGTGATGAGATAGTCCACTCCTGATGGAAATATCAGGGTACAGTGAATCCCTTGGTCCCAGGTTCGAGTCCTGGCGGGCCCACCAATTCGTGGTTGAATTCGTCCCGTGCAAAGTTACAAAAGGCCGACTTCGGCCACAAACGGACGTAGTCAACCTTGAGTTACCATCTGCTTGCCAGCTAATGCGCACAAGTCTATACTACACACATATTAGTATTTTATGTGTAGAGGATGATGCCGTGAAATCCGAATCGGTACGTACCAATATAGTGCTTGATAGCAAGCTGGTCGCAGCTGGCCTCAAGGCCACAGGACTCAAGACGCGACGTGAGCTGGTTGACTTCGCCTTGCGCGAGCTACTGCGTCACAAGCAACAAAAGAAATTGCTCCAACTGAAGGGCAACGTATCGTGGGAGGGCGACCTTGACGAGATGCGCAAAGGCCGTGGCCGGTGATCCTGGTCGATACCAGCGTCTGGATCGATTTCTTTTCCGGCCGTAACCCGCCACATGTGACAACGTTGGAGCAATTCATACAGGAAAGCGACGATCTTGCGTTATGCGGCATCATAATGACAGAAATTCTGCAAGGTATCGCTGACGATAAAAGTCACAGGCATGTACAGCGCTATCTTGATCCATTGATAATGTTGCCGATGCCTCAATCAGTATTCATTAAGGCGGCAGACATATATCGCAAACTGCGCAAGAAAGGCATTACCATTCGAAAAACCAATGATTGCATTATTGCTGCTACAGCTCTGGAGCACCGTTGTCAGTTGCTACATAATGACAAGGACTTCACCCCAATCGCGAATCACTTCCCGTTAAAGATTGTTGAAATATAGTTGCCGCTTACAGGCGACAGGAAAATGTCAAATTACGGCCACTTTCAGACCTTCAGTAATATAATGACTCCATGAAAAAGTGGTTTTCTGGACATACGCCCATGCGTCGGGAAAAGACAGTACATTTGAAGCTGCCATTTACACAAAATTGTTTACGGGTTCTTTATGTAACCGTTCAAACTACGACGCTATTGACCCACCCTGTCCAAATCGCTTTTTAAAATTTTGTCCGCAAATGTTTCTTTCCAGACCCGGGGGGTCAGTTCAATAGCTTTACTGGCGGGATGCTGACTGATGCGCTGCAGCACATCGACCAGCCAGGTGTGCGGATTGACGCCTTGTAATTTGCAGGTCACCAGCAGGCTTTGAATGATCCCCACCTGCTTGGCACCCAGTTCTGTCCAACAAAATAACCAGTTTTTTCGTCCCAGAGGAATGGGTCGCAGCGCCCGCTCCAGATGATTGGTGTCGACCGGGACATCCGGATCGCTCAAGAACACCTTCAGACTGTCTACCCGGGCCATCGCGTATTTGAGTGCGCGGCTTAACGGATTGCTGGGTAGCAGGTCGTGGCGCTGACACTGCTGGTCACACCATTGCCAGAAGGCATGGACCACCGGCTCACTGTGTTGGGTGCGGTAGTTCAGCTTGGCTTCGCCCGTCAGTTCCTTGTCCCGGATATGGGCTTCATGGCGGTATAGTTTCCCGATGATCGCCAACGCCTCATTGACTGCCTGCGGTTCCGCTTCCTTCGCCCGTTCAAAGTAGCGCCGCGTGTGCGCCCAACATTCGGCATGGGTTACCGCCTCGCGGGTTTGCGCATAGCGGGCATAGGCTTCGTTGCCATCGGAGACCAGCACGCCCTCAAACGTATCGCCCAACACCTCATGCACATGCTTTGAAGCCCGTGAGGGACTGTAGCTGAACGCGATTTCATCCGCCTCCCCATACACCGGCCAAAAATAGGCCTGCCGTAGCTTGCCTTTGCGTTTTCGCCCCGCCTTGATCGGCGTTTCGTCCATCGCCAGTACCCGGCTTTGCAAGATATTACCGAACTGGGCATGGAAGATGGGGGTTAACAGCTCAATGGCCCGGCTGCTCAGGTTCGTCAGCGTGGCGCGGCTCAAATCGATGCCATTTTGGCGCAGTCGCTGGTGTTGCCGGTACAGGGGCAAGTGATACACGAATTTATCCACCAGCATCCCGGCCAGAAAACTGACATCCGCGACGCTCTTGTCCAGGACATTGACCGGGGCCGGTGGGGTGACCAGGGTGCCGGTTGCCTTGTGCTTGACCACCGGGCGTACGTATTTGAGCACCACGTAGCTGCCCGGGCGCTGTGCCAGCCGGTAGGTGACTTTCTCACCGATCACGACCCGCTCGTGCGCGGGGATGTCATCCAGCTCAGGACTCGACAGCGCAATGGTCTCCACCGGCACGCTGTCATCAAAACGCAGGCCCTGATCGGTGACCGCGTTGGCATTGCGCGCTTTGCGCCGTTCGTAGGTGATCTTCTCAGTCTTGGGTGGGGGCGGCGCGGGTAAGTCTTCACCCAGCGCCGCCAGCAGGTCGGCCTGGAGGGCCGGATCCATCACCAGACGTTTCTCTGACTTGCTGCCAAACAGCTGGCGCTTGAACCAGTCCAGTTGGGTTTTTAACGTCGTGATTTGTGCTTGAAGGGCGTCGTACTCAGTGCGCGCAAGCACGATATTTTGCGAGGAATCAACCGCTGATTGCGCTGAACTCATGGGGCATAATCATACCTCATTGCGCCTGCTCAGGGTAGCGAAAACGCTTGTATTGCCGCGTATTTTTTAACGCAATTCCTTCCAGAATCAGTTTCAGTTGCGTCCAGTCCAGGGCCACTTTACCGTGCTCGGACGTACGCGCCTGAAAGCGGCCCTGTTCCAGACGCTTGGACCAGACGCAGTAACCGGAACGGTCAAAATACAACACCTTCATCTGCGTGCGCTTGCGATTGATGAACACGAACAGATGCCCGCTGGTGGGATTTTCGTGCAGGACATTGCGAACCAGCGACGACAGGCCATCGTAGGATTTTCGCATGTCAGTGGGCTGCGTGCACAGCCACACCCGTACCTGGGCTTCGGGGAAAAACATGCCGGTTACTTCATGCGCAGGACAACGCCCTGGCCCAGATCGAGTTCCACACGCCAGGCGGAGTCCAACTCGGCGGCTTGCAGGGGTAACTCAACCAGTGCTGCGGTTTGCTCATTCGCTAACGCTGATGACCGGAGCCGTTTGCGCCAGGTGCAAAACGTACCGTAGGACAGGTTGTGTTGTTTACAAAACTGGCGCTGGGTTATCCCGCTGGCAGCGTATTGCGCCATCAGTTGTTCCCAGGCGGAGCGGCCTCGATGAATGTTGGAATGTGGGGTATTTGACATGACTGATCTCCAGTAAGGGACTGAAAATCAACTGTAGCTGGCACTCAGTGTTGCGGGAAGAACGTCCTGGTATGAACGCTTACTTCTTTATAACTGATTTATACATAGCCTCATAACCTTCGTGATATACAACTTCAATGCCAAATGAACCTAGAATATTTAACAGCCCTTGCTTTTTTTTTGTTATTTTTTCCTTTCTCGTGTGATAATACGTTTTCCCAACATTGTAACCGGATATTCGGCGAAGCCTTTCTTTGTATGAAAGCAACCACCACAAATCGATTTCTGTGTAATCCAATGAAAGGCCTAAAATATGAATATGATCTCTAAAGAATAAGTCCAACCAAGAATAATCCGAACCATCTTTATCGAAATTCATATTATTTAGTTTGAATTGGGATACGTCACCTGATCTGCTTTCCCTATTCGAAGTCGCATAGTGCCGCATTTTTTGAAGCTGTCCTGCATATTGTTCATGACCAAGTGTTATGCTGTTAGGGATATCACTTTCTCCATGGATATGCCATACATACTTAGAGTCAACGGACCTTCTTCTATATAGATTATATTTTGTTTCTCTTTTTACATTGCTTTTTTTACTGCCTTTTTCTGATGACCGCTCTAACGCATAATCATAGTTGGTTGTAATTATGTGTTGGAATCTAGACTGTAATAAATTCTTATGGAACGAGTTAGGGCTGATCTCATCCACTAACTCTGCAACTTTTCGTTTTATATCTATCTCACTTGATACCCCAATCTTGTTAGACTTAAAGATTATTTCCTCATATATCAATGTGAATGGCTTTTCATCTATAAGGTCCATTATTTCTTTGTGCCGGATATTGACTGCCAATCTTTTGAGAAGATCTCTCCATGATACCGAATTGTTCGACATATAATTGATGCCGTTCCCTAATACCAATGATTCATTTTCTCTGCGCATAATTCCGTCTGAGCTCCACTTTTTGGGATCTATAAAATATTTGCCCCGGTATGCGCAGGATTAAGCAGTAAAACTTCACCGACCGTGTGCAAGCCGGTAACGCGTAGCGTTATACGGTAGGTGTAAGAAAACATTAGTAGCTGCACACCTATCACAATAGTTGTAGTACAGCGAAGATCAGCGCACATGTCATGTAATGCAGCACTTCAATGTAACGGCCTCCATTGTCTTGCGAGCTTTACTGCATTATTTATTTCATGTTCAGACATTTTAATCTTGACGACTTTGATGCCTCTTTTCGCATCAGGTTCGCCTTTTGCATCAGCCAGAATAAACCACTTTAGGGCCAGCACAAAATTCTTCTTGACTCCTCTTCCGTACGCAAAAAAAGCACCAAGATTATATTGCGCAATTCCAAATCCACGGTTGGCTGCTAGTCGATACCATTTAGCCGCCGTAAAGTAATTCTGATCTACTCCTAAACCTTTTTCATACATCAGCCCTAGATTATTCTGTGCTCGTACGTTCCCATTTTTAGCTGCAAGAAGATACCACTTTACCGACTTCGATAAATCTAGCGTAACACCCTCTCCTGACGCATAAATTAAGCCCAATGCAAGTTGGGCATCAGAAAATCCCTGTACCGCTGATGCTCTAAGCAATAATATAGCCTCTTTTTTATACTCGGGTCGTAAACGGCCATCTGCATACATTGAATAGAATGCGTATTGAGCTTGTGGAAGACCTTGTATTGCAGCTTTCAGATACCAGGTAGCTGCTTCTCCATCATTTCTATCTACACCATGACCGGTCCGGTATAAAGATCCGAGATTAAACTGAGCAATAGCAAGTCCTTGGTTGGCGGCTTTCCTGTACCAATCTACTGCTTTAGAGAAGTCCTTGGCAACCCCTTGTCCTTTTGCATACATTGCAGCCAAATCATTCTGCGCACTCACATTCCCATACTTTGCTGCTCGCTGAAAAGACGTGAAAGCACTTTCAAACTTTCCACGTTCATACTCCTGTTGAGCGTACTTATACCATTCCCCTGCATTAGATTTTGGTTGCGCAACTAGCGATGAAGTACAAAACATACTAATAAACGCTATCGTCAAAATAGGTTTTAACGACACCATCATATTCTTGTCGAGATTTTAGAATAAATACAGCACATTCACCTTGTACCAACCGCAGTGATTATCGACCAATCAGATTTCGCTCCCTTGGGCCATTTTAGTATTCTTGTAGAATATACACGGGTGCTATGTGGCTTTAAGACGCCGTAATTACCAGCAGTATGCAGGTCGTATTCGTAGTCATTACTGGTTCTTGTTTTTCCATTTATTGCAATGAGCCTTATAGTTAGTTTATCAATTGTGATATCGCCATTTCCGTTGTACAGTTCCACTCGAAAATAATCTCCATCAGAAAGAACATAAACTTCCCCTGTTCCTGTAATCCTAGACAGCTCGTATGCACTCAAGTCTGTAGCTATCTTATTTGACGTTTGTTTGGAAAATTTTCGGTGACATGCTGATCTGATCTCTCGGGCTGCCGTGTCGCTAGTAACGCCTTTCATTGATTCAAGTATGCATTCCTCATAGTTATCTGGCCCAAACCATGCCGCGAGACTGGCAGAAGGAGTTAGTGCTAGTGCCATATAGCCAAATAATATTTGTTTAATAATGTCCATTCTTTTTCCTGCCAACATGTATATAAACGCTACCCCATCCACTACACTTTAGAGTAGTTTATTTCGAAACGATTTCCAATGAATGTCGCTTTTGGGTCGATTCCGGAAGTACAAGCCAACGCAAACGCCGAAACAACAGAACCTCACCCCCCCAATGCAGTCATACCCACATCGGGCGCAGATACCTGTGTAGATGGGCGGAACCGCTATGCTGTGGAAACTATTGAATTTCAAGCTAATCCCGGACGGACGGGTGCGCTGGATCATTTACCCTGCCTTACTGGCTGCCCTGTGGTTCTGGCAAGGCCCGCAACTGCTGCACGCCGGGCCGCACAATGGTTTTGACCTGTCCGGCGCCCTGGTACCGGTTGCACAAATCGAAGCCGGCGGCCCGATGCGTGATGGTATACCTGCTATCGACAAGCCCCGTTTCATCACGGCTTCAAAGGCGAATTTCCTCAAAGACAACGACCGTGTGCTGGGCATCAATCTGTATGGTCAACAGAAAGCCTACCCGGTGCGCATCCTCAACTACCATGAAATCGTCAATGATCGCGTGGGCGATACGGCGATCGTGGTCAGCTACTGCCCGTTGTGCGGTACCGGTATGGCCTTTCTTGCTGGCCGGGATGGTGAAGATTTTGATTTCGGCGTATCAGGGCTGCTGTATAACAGTGATGTATTACTCTATGACCGGCAGACCGAATCTCTCTGGTCGCAGCTGCGCAAACAGGCAATCACCGGCCCTCTAAAGGGACAGCACTTGCAACAAGTCCCGCTGGAACATACCAGCTGGTCAGACTGGCGGGCGCGTTACCCGCAAACACAAGTGTTGTCGACAGACACCGGCTACCAGCGCGACTATACGCACTCGCCCTATGCCGGCTATGCCAGCAGCGAACACCTGATGTTCGATGTCACGCATCTCGACCGGCGTTTTCACCCCAAGGAACAGGTGCTCGGTGTTGAAGTCAATGGCAAGGCCAGGGCTTACCCGTTTTCAGTATTGTCACGCGGTCCGTCACAAATCCAGGATCAGCTCGGGGGTGAAACCCTTCGCATCGTCTTCGATGCTGCCCACCGTAGCGCACGCGTCTACATCGGTAACAAACGCATCCCCGGCACCACCGGGTTCTGGTTTGCCTGGGCGGCTTTCCACCCTGACACAGACGTGTATCAACCCGTTCAACCTGCCACGGGCTATCATCAAAAGCGCAGCGTACTGCGCAAGGCGCATCTGCGGCAAGCACGATAAAACCGGCCGACGCATCAAGCTTTAACCCGCAGGGCCGAAATCCGGCTAAAGCTTATTGAAAAAGACCAGACGGCATGACACACCACACACCCGGGTTGACGGACCCCCGTCACCCGCAATGGCGCAACGGGCGTATTACTTCGACGATTGGCAAGGAGTGGAAAGGCTACCTGACCATGACGTTGCTCTGGAATGCACTGGCACAACCGGCATTCTGGCTGAATGCGTTCCATAACCCGGAAGTCCACGGCTGGAAACTGGCCGTGCTGGGCATGTTCCCGCTGATCGGCCTGTTACTGGCGTGGGCCAGTGCGGTGAAATGGTTGCAGTGGAAACGATTTGGCAAGCTTGAACTGGCGATGGACCCCTTCCCCGCCGCACCCGGCGGCGATGCCGGGGGTGTTGTCGAACTGCCACTGGCCTACCGCTCCGGGAAAACGGTCGATGTCACGCTAAGCTGTGTGAAGGTAACCATTCGCCATAGCAGCAAAGGTGACTCACGGAACGAAAGAGTACTGTGGCGTGATCGTGCCAGCGTGACCGTGGAACCTGGCGTACAGGGGAGCCGTGTACGTTTCCGTTTTGCCATTCCTGCCGATCTTCCCACGACCAGCGAGCGTTCGAACAACGCGATAATGTGGGTTGTGCGCCTGCAGAGAAAGCTGCCCGGTGCAGATCTTGACCAGGTGTTCGAACTCCCGGTACTGGATTCTGACAAGCCCCTGTCATCGCGCCATATCCGGCATTACTCGAATGAAACCCCGACACAGGATGCCAGCCCAATGGGCGGCATCCTGCTGGAACAGTCGGCCGGTGAACTGTCATTGCACTACCCGGCATCAAGGGGCCGCGGTATGGGATTCATGCTCCTGGTCTTTGGCCTGGTGTTCAGTCTTGTCCCCGGCTTTCTTATCTTCAATGCTTCGGCAACTGCTGGCGGCAGTGCATTCGACACGCTGTTCTTTTCGTTTGGCGCATTCTTTACCCTGGTCTTCGGTGCTGTGTCCCTGCTCCTGATCCTTTCCGGTCTCTACACACTGCTCAACCGGCTGGACATCCGCATTGATGCCGACCGTATCCTGTCGACCCGGCGCATACTCGGTCTGTGCTTCCGCCGCACCCTGTTGCGCGCCAACATCCAGCACCTCCGATACAGGATTACCGCCCAGCAAGGCCAGGGCGCCCGCGCCTCCGTACACTACCGGCTGGAAGCAGTCCCGGTCTCAGGCAAGCCGCTGTGCCTGGGAGATGGCATCAAGGGCAGGCCCCAGGCCCGGACATTAATGCAGGCGCTTGGCCTGGCGCTGCACATCGATGACTGGCAGGAATATGCCAGCCGGGCCCGCGCCCGGCAGCCTGACTGAGTACTCGCCCGAAAACTGGCAGGAAGGTATGGTATTGGGTAAATTACCGGCAGCAGGCAGACAAATTCCGCATTTCAGCATAACACCGGAATGGACGATACCCTGACAGACGGGCGTATTCGAAAATAACCGCGCGAGGTACACGATGAGCAACGAAGCACCCCGGATCAGCGATGACCCGATGTACCGTCTTCTGCGAGAAGGCGCTATAGAAGAATTCAATTCACGCAGGGCATCGGGCGAAACCTGTGACCTGAGAGGCTGTGATTTCCGCACACTGGACCTGCGCAAACTCGATGCCAATGGACTGGATCTTCGCGATGCCTATTTCCGCCAGACCGATCTGCGTGGCCTGGATCTGACCGGCGCCAACCTCGAGGGCGCCAGCATCAATGCGGCAAAAATATCCGGCGCCTATTTCCCGCCCGAGTTAAGTGCAGAAGAATTGATGCTGTCACTCACGCACGGAACACGCATGCGCTATATAAAAACCTAGCCCGGGTTCCTGTCCAGCCACTCGACATAACTCGCGTACCAGAAGATGGAATCCGACAGCCGCGCACGAACACGCGCCAGGTGATCAGACACCGCTTGCCGGATTTTTTTATCCTGTTTCAAATCCTTGTTCGTCAGTGACACGCCGGTAACCAGTGCTGTCGCGGATGGCAAGGGATTATCATCCAGCGCCACCTTGCCATTTAGCATGGGTATCAGCGGTGCATCGGTTTCCAGCCAGCGGCCTTTACGGTAATAACGCGCCCAGGCAATACGCGCCAGGCGGCCGGCAAGCTGTGTGTATTGCCTGTCGCCACTGACACGACCCCAGTCCTGCAAGCCTTTTGCCACCAGCGCGTAATCCTGCAAGGACGCATCGGCCAGCACCCGGCCGCTGTTCAGGGCACGCACCAGGCGTTCGCCATCCCAGAGGACTTTGGCCAGGTAATCAGCCAGCTGATCACCATGATGACGGTACTTCGCATCACCCCCGGCCTCGACAGCATCGGCCAGTGCCGTCAGCGCCAGGCCGTTCCAGGCCGCCAGTCCTTTCCCGTCAGCTGGTAATGAGCGCGACTTACGCGCCTTGAGTAGTTTCTGGCGTATGCGTGCAAAGCTGCGATGTAAGGCTGCTGGCGCTTTCCCGGTTCGTTTGACCAGTTCAGCTTCCGTCATTTGCCAGCGGGGCAGCTTGCCCCATGCCGACCTCGCCACGTTGTTATCAAACCAGGCGAGCTTCACCAGTCTGAATTCATCCTTTGACAACAGCTTTTTCAGTTCTTCATCGGTCCAGAGGTAATACGCACCTTCCCTGCCCTGGCCGTCAACGGCTGAAAAGCTGCTGATGAAATGGTTAGCTCGCCACATGTCACTGAGCAAAAAATCAAGTGTCTCGAATGCCGTATCGCGATACCCGGCATCCCTGAAATCGCTGGCGGCCTGCAGGTAAAGCGAGACCAGCTGGGTATTGTCATAGAGCATTTTCTCGTAATGCGGAACCTGCCAGTTCGGATCGACGACGTAGCGAAAGAAACCGCCACCGACCAGGTCGTGCATGCCCTGGCGCGCCATCTTGTCGAGTGTCAGGCGCAAAAAGTTATCGAGGTGTTTATCCGGCTTGCCCTGCCTGCGCACATCCAGCAAGGCCTTTAACTGTGGCGTCATCGGGAATTTGTTCTGCTGCCCGAATCCGCCTGACATTTCGTCCATCAGTTTGCC
>Ga0256829_1003277_pt1 | contig 11354 bp, 7 predicted proteins | sample 131447metaG_FD_185979 | JGI IMG/M metagenome (GOLD analysis project Ga0256829, IMG submission 185979) | Hydrothermal vent microbial communities from Lau Basin, Pacific Ocean - 131-447 | ecosystem: Environmental > Aquatic > Marine > Hydrothermal vents | place: Pacific Ocean: Lau Basin | collected... | reverse complement strand
GCCGCCAGCCACCCCCTGCACCATCGAGCACCGTGGCGACGCATGGCAAACGCTGCTGCGCGTCAGTGAACTGCTCTACCCCATCATGCGCGACCACCAGCAGATGCGCAGCTGGCCTACCACGCCCGCCAATGCGCTGGTTGAGTCGTTCACACACTTTCGGCGCCACTATCCGGTGCGGCGCAGCTGGTCGCGCACACCGGTTACCATCTTGCAAGGCGATGACAATCTGCTACGTTTGATGGAGATCTGCGGCATCCATGCAGTGCCGAAATCACAATAGGGAGGAGAGCCATGACAACAAAACAACACATATCCGATGACAACCTGGTCTGGATGGATCTGGAGATGACCGGTCTGGAGCCTGCGCAGGACACCATCATCGAGATCGCCACCATCGTGACCGACAGTGAACTGAATATTCTCGCCGAAGGTCCGTGTCTGGCAATCCATCAGCCAGATGAGGTACTGGACGGCATGGATGAGTGGAATCGCAAGCATCATGGTGAATCGGGTCTGATTGACCGGATTCGCGCCACCACAACCACCATGCAGGAGGCCGAACAGGCGACCATCGACTTCATCCAGCAATATGTACCCAAGGGAAAATCACCGCTCTGCGGCAATTCAGTGCATCAGGATCGGCGCTTTCTCATCCCCTACATGCCGGCGCTGGAGGCCTACCTCCACTATCGCATTATCGACGTGAGCACCATCAAAGAGCTGGCGCGCCGCTGGTATCCCGATCGCAGCGCACCGGAGAAAAAAGAGGAGCATCTGGCGCTGGCCGATATCCGCGAATCGATCGACGAACTGCGCTGGTACCGCGAACAACTGTTCATCCAGCCATAGCACGACAGTTTCTAAATACCTGCAGAGCTCATCACAACACCCATCCATCGACAGGCGGGCTGGTTAAAAACGTGCCAGCGCCTGTTGATTGACCTCGATTTTGTAGCGATCCCGCAGCGCTGCCATCCAGCGTGAAAAACGCACGTCGCCCTTCGCACGCACCAGCTCGGCGCGCAGTTTCTTCTGCTCAGCCGCAAAGCCCTTCTCTGAAGCAGCAATCACCTTGCTCACCCGCACCGCCGCATAGCCCTGCGGCACCCGCACGGCGTGGTCCAGCCAGTGATCCGCCGGTGTCACAAAAGCGGCCGCAAGCAGTGCGTTGTTGATCCAGCTCGCCTTATCACCACTGCCATCGCTGCGCAGTGGCTTGGAGATATATTTCGGTTGACCGAACTGCTGTGCCAGCGCATCGAGCGTTTTCCCTTTGGCAGCACGAATCTGATCAGCGGTTTCACGCGCCTTGCGATCGGCCGCATCGCTCTTGGCATCGGCCATCACCTTACGCTTTACCTGCGCATAAGGGAGCACCTCCGGCCTCTTGCGCTCAACCACTTCCAGAGCAACAAAGCGCCCATCAGCGGTTTCGATAATATCCACCGGCTGATCCGGCAGCGTGGAAAACGCCTTCTTGCGTACCTGCGGATCACTCAAAATCGGCGCCACCTCAGCCTCCCGCTGACTGACCAGATCGCTGCTGACCATCTTCAAGTTGACCGCATCCGCCGCCGCCTTGAGGCTATCCTCCATACCCAGTGCATCATCGAGATCCTGCGACAGTTTATAGGCCTCATCGGCTGCCCGCGCCCGCGCAATCTCCGCCTTCAGCGCACCCTTCACCTCCGCCAGCGTCTGCACATGCTGCGGGTGAATATCCTCCAGCTGGATCAGATGATAGCCGAACTGTGTCTTCACCGGCTTACTGACATCGCCCTTATCCATACTGAAGACGGCCTGATCAAACTCCGGAACCATCGTCCCCTGCTTGAACCAGCCAAGCTCGCCGCCCTTTTTCGCCGACGGCCCCTCAGAGTACTGCTTGGCCAGCGCCGCAAAGTCATCACCATTGTTCAAGCGCTTGGCGATCATCTCAATCTTCTGCTTGGCTGCCGCCACGGCTTTCTGATCGGCATCGGCAGCCACCTTGATGAGAATATGGCGCGCCTTACGCTCCTCCGGCAGCGTGAACTCCGCCCGTTTCTGATCATAGGCAGCCTGAATCTCCGCATCATCGACGCTCATATCCTGTGCCAGCCGCTTCGGATCGATCTCCACCATATTCACCTTCACCCGCAGCGGTGACATATAATCGCTACTGTGCGCCTTATACCACGCCTGCGCCTCGGTATCGCTCACCGTCACACGATCCAGCAGCGAAGCCGGATCGACCACAATCGCCGCCAGCACCCGCTGCTCAAACTTCTGCTTGTAGCGCTCGCGCAGCTCGGCATCACTCACATAGACCGAATCGCGCACCGCCTTCTGCAACGCCTCGATGATAATATTCAGCCGCAGATCATTCTCGTAATCCTGCGCGGAGCCAAAGCCCATATTGCGCGTCAGGATCTTGTAACGTTTGGGGTCAAATACGCCGGCAGACTGAAACTGCGGATTACTCTCCACGCTCGCCAACACCACATTAGCCGGCGCCACTAGGCCGAGATCGTTCGCCACTTTAAGCATAATCTGTCGATTGATGATCGTCTGCAGCGTGGACTCTTTCAGATGCAGCGACTTGACCAGATCTTTGGAAAAATTCTTGCCGAGCATCGCCCGGTAAGCATTCATCTGGCGCTGATAACTGCGATAAAAATCACCATTGCTGATCGGCTTCCCATCAATCGAGGCCACCGGCTCATCGTGCCCGCCAAGGAAATAGTCACCAATCCCCCACAGCACAAACGACAACGCAATGCCGCCCAGAATAATCTTCGCCACCCAGGATTTCGCATGGTTCCGCATCGACTCTAACATCATTCAACCTCGACTCTTTTGACTGCCAGCACCGCTACTAGGGCAAGCGCATGCACATTGTTCGCATTCCATTAAACCCAAGCGTTTCTATCGGATATCCATTGCCGCGTGGATTCCCGACACACCCTTCGGGAACGACCGTTTTTTAATGCGATGCCCCGGTGCCGCAATAAAGCAGCCCAATTTCAAGAGCCCGGCACGCTAACCAAGCCCAAACAGCAGAGCAATGACTGAACACGGCAAAATAGGGCAAGCGCATGAAAATTGTTCGCATACATTAATTCTACTTTGTCACATTGACTATGTTGATTTGACAGCGTGACAGAAAAACCCCTACGATCGCGGGGTTGGGTTGCGAGGGGTGATCCAACGCAAGATAGGGAGGGGAGCCTATGATCCATCGATTTGCTGGCGCGCTGATCTGCTGCCTGCTGGCTGCCGCACCACTGCAGGCGGCGGAGAGCGCGGTCAATATGCTCTTTGACGAGCAGGACACAATCATGAGCGCCACAGAGTCGAAACGCGAACTGGGGCAAGCGCCGGCGGTGGTGACGGTAATCACCGAGAAGCAGATTCGCGATATGGGTGCGCGCACGCTGATTGAAGTACTGGAGTCGGTGCCCGGCATGGAGATCAGCTACCCGACCGATATGGCGACGGGGCACACGCTGACCGTGCGCGGACTGAAGACGACCGAGGCGGAGAAGACACTGCTGCTGATCAACGGGCATCGGGTCAACAACCCCTACTCCGGTTCGTGGACATTTCTCTTCGATGAATTCCCCATGGATGACGTGCGCCGCATCGAGATTATCCGCGGCCCCGGCTCCGCGCTATACGGCTCCAACGCCATGGCGGCGGTGATCCATATTATCACCCGCAATGCCGATGACTTTACCGGCTCCGACATGGCCGCCACCGCTGGCAACCGCGGCTATATCGGCGAACACCTCACCACCGGCGTCAAAAGCGACAACGGCAACCTGATGGTGAGCCTCAACGGCGCCAAGACAGATGGCGACCGGCAGTTTATCGCCCGCGATGCAGCGGGTCGCTCAGGGTTTGGCAACTTCTGGCGCAGACAGCAGCAGGGATTTCTATCCGCCAGCACGGGTGACTGGTCGCTGTTTGCCATGCATATCAGCAAAAAACGCGGCACGGTACTCGATGGTACCAACCAGATTGATACGATGAGCAACGTCAAGCTGCGTCAGAGCATCGCCACGCTCACCTGGCAACAGCAGCACGACATATGGGATCTGTCGCTGCGCAGCGATGTTGACCTCTTTTCGCTCGATCCGCTCTGGCAACTTTTTGGCGGCGCCAGACTTGTGCAGCCGTCGGTAAAGAATCTCACCCTGACCGAGAGCGGCCAGCTGCGTTATCGCGGTTGGCAGGATCAGGAGTGGACATTTGACCTGAGCCTTGAGCATATCCGCCAGTATGACGTGCGCAATATCGTCAACGGACAGGATCTCACCGCCACCCAGAACCACAATCGCAACACCACCCGCAACACAATCGCACTGGCCATTCAAGATGAGTGGATGCCGCTGGACACCCTGACCGCCACCGCCGGCGTGCGGCTGGAGCACTACTCCGATGTCGATAACCATGCATCACCGCGACTGGCTCTGGTCTGGAACGCCACCGACACGCTCAACCTGAAACTGATGTATGGCCACGCCTTCCGCGCCCCGAACTTTATCGAGCTCTATTCCGCCAACAATCCGGCTATCCTCGGCAACCCGCTGGTGGATCCGGAGACGGTGGACACCTACGAGATCGGCGCGGCGCTGCAACATGAGAGCTGGCATCTGGATGGCAATCTCTACTACAGCCACTACAAAAACCTCATCACCCGACTGGCCGGCAATCCGCAGACCGTCAATATCGGCAGCGAAACACTGAAAGGCTTTGAGACCGAACTGCGCGTGGATGCCCGCAAGGGGCTGTACGGCTCGCTCAGCTACACATGGCAGACCGGCCGCAGCAGCCTGAGCAGCGGCAAGCTGCCCAATGTACCCACGCAGATCATCAAACTCAGCGGCGATGCACCACTGCCGATGGATGCGCATATCCACGCCGATCTGCATTGGATCTCCGCCCAGCAGCGCGCCGCCGGAGATACCCGCCCACCGCTGCCGGCCACCTGGCTGGCCGATCTAGCGATCCGCGCCGGCAACCCCTCCGATGGACTGAGCATGAGCTTTGTGGTCAACAACATCTTCAATCACACCGTCTATAGCCCCGTCGCCAACCCGACTCAGTCCGATATTCCCTTCCACGATCGCGACTGGTTCCTCAATCTCGCATGGGCGTTTTGATGCACCTGCGCAGCACCCGCACCCACGCCCCGACGAGGTCGTAATGCGTCGTATCCTCTACTGTGTGCTGCTGCTATTGCTGCCGCTGAGCGCCTATGGCGAGAGCCTTGAGGTCGATCTGCTCTACTCGGAGCGGCACCGTCCGCATGTCGAGCTGGTCAAGCTACTCTCGCAGGCGGTGCGGGCGGAGGATATCCGCCTCTTTCCGGCGCTGGAGAATGGCAATCTGCGCGAGGAGGAGAAACAGCTGGCGGTCATCCGCCGCCGCCAGCCCGATCTGCTCATTCTGGTCGGCGAGGATGCGCTGCAGGCGGCGCTGGCGATGCATCTGCAGCTGCCGATGCTCTCATTGTTATCGATCAGCTTGAGCCCGCAGATGCAGCAACAGCTCCCCATCACCGGCATCGATCTGCGCCCGGAGCCGGCGCAGGTGGCCGATGCCCTCTCCCGCCTGCTGCCCGCCGGCGCAACCATTTTGACCTACTACGCGCCGCAGGCATCGGGCGACTATATCGCCGCAGCCAAAGCGCCATTCCGGCAGCAACATCTGCAGCTCAAAGCCGACCTCTGGCCGCAAGGCGACGTGCCGACAGCGCTGAACCGTGCCATGAAACAGGCCGATGCCTACTGGATGCAGATGGAGATGCGCAGTGTGGCACCGCAGACACTGAAACTACTCTTCGCACTGGCGCGACACGGCAAGGCGCTGGTCGGGCTATCGGCCAAATATGTGCGTGCCGGCGCGCTGATCGCCTGGACACCGCGCTGGGATGCGCTGGGCGAGCAGGCCGCCACACTGGCCAATCGCCTGCTTGCCGGTGCCAAACCGGCATCGGTCGCGATCACCCATCCGGCCAATATGCGGGTCGATATCCGCACCCACCACGGCGGTGACGAATGAGCCAGCAAGCGCGCACCCTGTCACTGACCAAGCGTCTCTACCTCGGCCTGCTGCTGGCCGCCGCGCTGGTCTTTACCGTTTTCTTTGTCACCACCTGGTGGACAGAGAGCCGCTCGATGGAGGGGCTACTGCAGCAGAACGGCCGCTCGCTTGCCATCGGTCTGGAGCAGAGCATTAGTCTCGGCATGCAGCTGGGCGAGCTCGACCTAATCCGCGACGGCGCACTCAGCGTCGCCAACATCCCCGATGTCCACACCGTCGATCTCTACGACGCCCACGGCCAACGCCTGCTGCTGCTCGGCTCACCGCATGCACCGCTTTCGGCCACAGCGCTGGGCACGGTGCATCAGGTGCAGAGCCGGAGCATCCAGCAGGGCGCCTTTGAGCGTATCATCTCGCCCATCGCCAGCGATCGCGGCGAGCTGGTCGGCTACAGTGTGCTCGATCTCTCGCGCGATCGCGTCAACGCATCGATGCACGCCTTCCTGCGCTTCTCGCTGCTGGGCAGTGCCCTGCTGCTGTTGCTCTTCGCGTGGTGGATTACGCGGCTGATGAAACGCCAACTGCAGCAACCGCTGGATGAATTGGATCGGGCGGTGGCAGCGGTCACCAGCGGTGATCTCGATGTCTCGGTCGAAGCGGCGATTCCCGATCCGCTCGGCCGCATCGCCAGAGCCTTTAACCGCATGACCCGGACGCTGGCCGGCAAGGAGCAGGCGCTGCAGGAGTCGGAGCAGCGCTTCCGCGAGCTGTTTATCAATCTACCGGTGGCGATCTATATAGCCGATCTGGATGGCAAGCTGCGCCAGTGTAATCCGGCCATGGCCAAACTCTTCGGCTTCGACTCCAGCGATGCGATGCTGGCCGAAGTGGCGGGGATGGGCGCGCTCTATCAAGACGCGGCCGAGCGCGATGCGCTGATCGCCGAGCTGATTCAGGCGGAGACGATTGTCGGCCGCGAGGTGCATCTGCGCAGTCGTAGCGGCGAGGAGATTCGCGGCATGCTCAATGCGCGGCTGGTAGCCGATGAGGCGGGCAGGCTGATTGGCGTGGAGGGGATGATTCAAGATATGACGGAAGTGCGCACGCTGGAAGATCGCCTGCTGCAGTCGCAGAAGATGGAGCTGGTCGGCCAGCTCGCCGGCGGCGTGGCGCACGATTTCAACAATCTGCTGTCGGTGATTCTCGGCAATGCCGAGATGTTGACCACGCATGTGCCGCAGCAGAGCAAGGCCTACCACCATGTGACCCGCATCAGTCAGGCCGGCAGGCGCGCGGCGGAGTTGACCAGCAACCTGCTCGGCTTTGCCCGCAAGGGCGATATGCGCCATGAGTCGGTGATGATTGTGCCGCTGCTGGAAGAGGTGATCGGGCTGGTGCGCGAAACCGGCGACCGGCGCGTGGAGATCGCCCTGAACGCCAGCCGCGACGATCTGCAGGTGATCGGCGACCCCGGGCAGCTGCATCAGGTGTTTATGAATCTCTGCGTCAATGCGCTGCACGCCATGCCCGAGGGTGGCGACCTGACCATTGATGTTACATCTGATGCGCAGGCGGTGACAATTCGCGTGCAGGATACCGGTGTCGGCATGAGCAAGCAGACGCAGGAGCGCATCTTCGAGCCCTTCTTCACCACGCGCGAGGCGGGCAAGGGTACCGGCCTCGGGCTGTCGATGGTGTATGGCATCATTGACAAAATGGGCGGCACGATCGCTGTCGATTCCGAGCTGGGGCGCGGCACGGCGTTCGAGATCACGCTGCCGCTGCAGGGTGCGCCGGAGATGGCGGCGACAGTTGCAACAGCGGCCGATGCGGACACACCGACGCAGGGCGGCCGGCTGCTGCTGGTCGATGACGAGGCGATGCTGCGCGAAGTCGGCGAGGAGATTTTGCGCGAACACGGCTACGATGTGATGACTGCGGCCAGTGGCGAAGAGGCGTTGGCGATCATCTCCAGCGACATGATCGACATCGATCTGGTGCTGCTCGATCTGAACATGCCGGGGCTGGGCGGTGTCGAGACACTGCGCGAAATCCGCCGCAATGGTGAAGATGTGAAGGTGATTATTTTAAGCGGCTATAGCGAGACCACGCTGAACATGGCGAGCGCCGAGCTGCGCTACGACGGCTTCGTCAGCAAACCCTACCAGTTCAACGCCCTCTGCGCCGAAGTAGCGCGCGTCCTAGCAGGGCAATCGCACTAACGTTGTTCACGTTCCTGTAGAAAAAACGATGACGCCATCCCCCTGCTGCCCAGATGCCCGATACCATCCTCGGGAATGAACTGATTTTGATGCGATCGCCCCATTTCCCGACACTAGAAATCGCAAAAAATCAAGTTAGTGTTGGCCAATGCGAATTTGCCACATCGGTTTGAACCACAAGACGGCGCCGGTCGAGATGCGCGAACGCCTCGCCGTTCCTGAGGCGGACATTGCCGAGATCCTGCAGGCGCGCGTCGCCCATCCGGCCATCCGCGAGGCGGCGCTGCTCTCCACTTGCAACCGTGTCGAGATGACTGTCGTCACGCACGACCCCGATGCGGCGATTGCGGCGGTGCATGAGTGGTTTGCCGACAAGGCGGCGATGGCGCTCGATCAGGTCTGCGAGCATCTCTATTCACACACCACCAACAGCGCTGTGCGCCACCTCTTCGCGGTCGCCTCCGGACTCGATTCGCTGGTGCTCGGCGAGCCGCAGATTCTCGGTCAGGTGAAACTCTCCTACGAACATGCACTGGCCGCCGGCACTGCCGGCCACGTACTCCACCGCCTCTATCAATCGACCTTCGCTGCCGCCAAGCGGGCGCGCAGCGAGACCGGCATCGGCAAGCAGGCAGTCAATGTCTCCTCCTGTGCCGTCGAGCTGGCGCGCCACATCTTCGGCGACCTGGCCGGTAAGACGGTGCTGTTGATGGGCGCCGGTGAGATGGCCGAGCTGGCTGCCCGCCACTTGAAGGGCAACGGCTGCACCGATATTCTGGTCGCCAACCGCACCCTCAAACGCGCCGAGAACCTCGCCATGGAGTTCGACGGCCACGCCCTCACCCTCGATCAACTGCCGGACTATCTCGACGCCGCCGACATCCTCCTCTCCAGCACCGGCGCGCGCACCTTTGTGCTGCTGCCCAATCAAATCAAAGCGGCGATGAAGAAACGCCACGGACAGCCGATGTTCCTGGTCGATATTGCCGTACCGCGCGATATTGATCCGCGCGTCGGCGAGATCGACGGCGCCTATCTCTACGACATCGACGATCTGCAGCAGGTGGTGCAGGGCAATCTGGAGAACCGCCAGCAGGAGGCGGCGCAGGCGCAGGCGATTCTCGAAGAGGAGGCGCGGGACTTCCTGCGCTGGCTGAAGTCGCTGGAGTCGGTGCCGCTGATCCGCACCATCCAGCAGCAGATGGAAGTGCGTCGCAATGAAGAGCTGAACAAGGCGCGCCGCTATCTGAAAGATTTGAGCGATGAACAGATGGAGGCGGTGGAGCGTTTCAGTCGCGCGCTGATGAAGCGCTACATGCACCCCACCCTGCGCACCCTGAAGAGCCTGCCCGACGATATTGAGGGCGACCTGCTGATGGGCGCAGCCACCCGCCTCTTCGATCTCGAGCCTGAGATAGAGCCCGGCAACCACCTGCGCGTCGTGCGCGACAAGGAGCATGATGAGCACGCCACTGGATGACATTCTCCACCGCCGCGATGAAATCTCCAGCCTGCTTGCCGATCCCGAAGTCACCACCAACCAGCAACGCTACACCCAGCTGAGCCGGGAGTTCGCCGAGATCGAGCCGATCGCCGCGCACGCCGAACAACACCTGCAGCTGCAGCAACAGCTGGCCGACAATCTCGAACTGCTGGCCGACCCCGACTGCGACCGCGAGCTCAAAGAGCTGACCGAGGCGGAGAACCGCGAACTCAAACAGGCCATTGCCGCGAGCGAAGCGGAGCTGAAACTACTCCTGCTGCCCAAAGACCCGAACGACAACCGCAATGTCATCCTCGAAATTCGCGCCGGCACCGGCGGCGATGAGGCCGCACTCTTTGCTGCCGACCTCTTCCGCATGTACTGCCGCTACGCCGAGACGCAAGGATTCAAGGTGAGCATCCTCTCCAGCAGCGAGATCGGCATCGGCGGCTACAAAGAGATCATCGCGCAGGTGACCGGCCAGGGCGTCTTTTCGCGCTTCAAGTTCGAGTCCGGCACCCACCGCGTGCAGCGCGTGCCGGAGACCGAATCGGGCGGCCGCATCCACACCTCCGCCTGCACGGTGGCGATCATGCCGGAAGCGGAGGATGTCGAGGTCGATATTCGCCCCGAGGATCTGCGCATCGATGTCTATCGCGCCTCCGGTGCCGGCGGTCAGCATGTGAATAAAACCGAATCGGCGGTGCGCATCACCCATGAACCGACCGGCATCGTCGTCACCTGTCAGGATCAGTCGAGCCAACATAAAAACAAGGCGCAGGCGATGAAGGTGCTGCAGGCTCGCATTTTCGACAAACAGCAGGCCGAGGCAGATGCTGAGCGCTCCGATGCGCGCAAGAACATGGTCGGCTCCGGCGACCGCTCCGAGCGCATCCGTACCTACAACTACCCGCAGGGGCGCATCACCGACCACCGCATCAATCTCACCCTCTACAAACTCGAACAGATCATGAACGGGGACATGGGCGAGCTGATCGACGCCCTCCTGACCCACCACCAAGCCGAGCTGCTTGCCGCCAACAACGGCTGACGGCCGCCAGCCCCACATGGTAAATTCCAGCGTCAAATCCCTGCTTGCCGATGCCACCCTGCGATTACGCGCTGCCGGTTGCGATGCGCCGCGACTGGATGCCGAGCTGTTGCTGTGCCACAGCCTGCAGTGTGGCCGCACCGCGCTGATTGTCCGCGCCAACGATGCACTGCCATCATCCGTCACGGCCAACTTTGAAGCGCTGCTGATGCGGCGGCTGGCGCGGGAACCGCTCGCCTATATCCTCGGCGAGAAGGAGTTCTGGTCGCGCCCGTTCCGCGTCACCCCCGATGTACTCATCCCCAGACCGGAGACCGAGCACCTGATCGAAGCGGTGCTGGCGCGTTTTCCCGAGCGAGAGCGGCGCTACCGCTTCTGCGACATCGGCACCGGCTCCGGCTGCATCGCCGTGACCCTCGCCTGCGAATATCCGCAGGCCGAGATCATCGCCATCGACATCTCCGCCGCCGCCCTCGCCATCGCCCGCGACAACGCCAGCCGCCACCACGTCGCAGCACGCATCGATTTCCGCCAAGGCGATATGCTGACACCGCTGGCGCTGGAG
>Ga0256829_1003276_pt1 | contig 11355 bp, 7 predicted proteins | sample 131447metaG_FD_185979 | JGI IMG/M metagenome (GOLD analysis project Ga0256829, IMG submission 185979) | Hydrothermal vent microbial communities from Lau Basin, Pacific Ocean - 131-447 | ecosystem: Environmental > Aquatic > Marine > Hydrothermal vents | place: Pacific Ocean: Lau Basin | collected... | reverse complement strand
AGCAACGACGACATAGTAACGATTCACCTCAAAGAACTCACGCAGCTTCTCACGGGTATCTGAACGACCAAAGCCATCGGTTCCCAATACATGATAGTCTCCAGGCACATACTCACGGATGCGTTCTGCATAGTCACGCATATAGTCGGTTGCAGCAATCACAGGCCCTTGAGCATCTTGCAACAACTCGGTCACATAAGGCACTTTTGCTTCCGCATCAGGATGCATCATATTCCAACGGGTGGTTTCAATCCCATCACGACGCAATAGATTAAAGCTAGGTGCTGCCCAGATATCGGCTGCGACCTTCCAATCATTTTCCAACAATTCTGCCGCCGCAATCACTTCACGGAAAATGGTCCCTGAACCCATCAGCTGCACACGGTTTTTGTGCTTGGCATCCGAAGTTTTAAAGGCATACATCCCCTTTAAAATCCCTTCTTCAGCCCCTTCTGGCATCGCAGGATGGCTATAATTTTCGTTCATCGAGGTGATGTAATAGAACACATCCTCTTTGTCATGCATCATGCGACGAATCCCATCACGGATAATCACCGCCATTTCATAAGCGAAAGTTGGGTCATAGGAGAGACAGTTTGGCACCATATCAAACATAATCAAGTTATGTCCATCTTGGTGCTGCAAGCCTTCTCCTTCAAGCGTGGTACGACCTGCCGTGGCACCAACAATAAAGCCACGGGCACGAGAGTCACCTGATGCCCAGACTAAATCCCCAACTCGCTGATAACCAAACATGGAGTAGTAGATATAGAAAGGGATCATGCTTTCGCCATAATTGGCATAAGCAGTAGCCGCAGCCACCCAGTTGGCCATCGCCCCTGCTTCGTTAATCCCTTCTTCAAATACCTGACCGTTGCTAGACTCTTTGTACCACATCAATTGGTCGGCATCCATTGGCTCATAGAGCTGACCTGCTGGATCATAAATCCCCACTTGACGGAATAAGCCTTCCATCCCAAAGGTACGGGCTTCATCAGGAATAATGGGCACACAACGAGGTCCAAGCTCTTTGTCTCGCAAAAGAATTGACAAAATACGCACAAACGCCATGGTGGTGGACATTTCACGATCACCCGTTCCATCTAGCATCATTTTAAAGCTGCTTAATTCAGGCACAGGCAGGGGTTTGGCGTGGTCATTGCGTTGCGGCAGGCTACCACCCAGTTTCTCTCTTTGTGCTCTCATATACTGCATCACTTCTGAATCATCTGCAGGCTTATAGAAAGGCACATCTTTTTCTAATTCTTCATCTGAAATCGGAATGGCAAAACGGTCACGGAAATATTTCAGTCCATCCAGATCCAATTTTTTCTGTTGGTGAGCGGTATTCGCTGCTTCCCCATAAGGTCCCATGCCATAACCTTTAACGGTTTTAGCTAAAATGACCGTTGGCTGACCTTTGGTCTCTGTCGCCTTCATGTAAGCATTGTAAATCTTACGAGGTGAATGCCCACCACGGGTGAGACGGAAAATCTCATCATCGGTCATATCTTCAACCAAAGCGGCCGTTTCAGGATATTTTCCAAAGAAGTGTTTACGCACAAAAGCACCATCTTTGGCTTTATAGGCTTGATATTCCCCATCCACGACTTCGCCCATGCGCTGAATCAATTTACCTGATTTATCTTTTTGCAACAGGACATCCCAACCTGAACCCCAGATGACTTTAATCACATTCCAACCTGCACCACGGAAGAAGGCTTCTAGCTCTTGAATAATCTTCCCGTTGCCTCGTACTGGGCCATCTAGTCGTTGTAGGTTACAGTTGACCACAAAAATCAGGTTATCCAACTTTTCACGGGTCGCTAACTGAATCGCACCCCGAGATTCTGGTTCATCCATTTCACCATCACCCAAGAACGCCCAAACTTTGCGTCCTTTGGTTTCCGCCATTTTACGGGCTTGCATATACTTCATGAAACGAGCTTGGTAGATTGCCATCAAAGGCCCTAATCCCATGGAAACGGTTGGGAACTGCCAGAAATCAGACATCAACCAAGGGTGAGGATAAGAAGACAAGCCTTTGCCATCGACTTCTTGACGGAAATTACGCAAATCTTCTTCAGTCAATCGCCCTTCCATAAAAGCTCGTGCATACATTCCAGGTGCGGTATGCCCTTGGAAGAAAATCATGTCTGCACCTTGCTGATGATTAGGTCCTTTAAAGAAGTGGTTCATCCCCACTTCATAGAGCGTGCAGCTAGAAGCATAAGAAGCGATATGTCCCCCGACGCTCGTGGTTTTATTCGCTCTCACTACCATTGCCATCGCATTCCACCGTAACATCGCTCGAAGCTTCTGCTCCAGCTTCAAGTTCCCTGCATAGTTCACCTGCTGCTCTGCGGGAATGGTATTGATATAAGGGGTGTTAGCCGAATAAGGCATATCAATGCCATGTTGACGGGCTTTTTCGATCAGGGTGGCAATCAAATGCTTGGCTTTTTCTGAACTTTCAAACGCCACCACGGCTTCAAATGCTTCGATCCACTCTTGGGTTTCTTGTGGATCTTGATCAATGAACTGTTCGCTCATAAAACTACCTCTAAATTTGGACAGGTCCTGTCTCATCAAATAGACAAAACACAGACACTTTGTTGCAAAAAATTAGCGGAATCATAACATTTTTTGATGTCTAATTCACGGTTTGTCAGGCTGGCTATGCAACCAAAACTTATTCATTGGTGCTTCCAGTTCGCTCAATGCTTTTTGATAGACATCTCGCTTAAACTCCACCACCTCTTGCACGGGTTGCCAATAATTCACCCACTTCCAGTCTTCGAATTCGGGAATCTCATAGCTATCCAACTGAATTTTATCCTCCCCAGACACCAGACCAAACATAAACCAAATCTGTTTTTGTCCAATGCAAATAGGATGGCTATGTTGGCGAACTAGGTGGGCGGGTAAATCATAGTAGAGCCAATCCTCTGTTTTCCCCACTACGCGCACATCGGCAGGCGACAAACCCACCTCTTCTTTCAACTCCCGAAAAGCGGCCTGTTGAGGCGTTTCATGAGCACGAATGCCCCCCTGAGGAAACTGCCAAGCATCTTGATGCACCCGCTTCCCCCAAAAAAGCTGACCTTTCTCATTTACAATAATAATGCCGACATTCGGCCGATAACCTTGTTCATCAATCACAATCTATCTCTGCAAAAATTTTATTAGGCTAATAGTGCCTAATTTTTCACTTTTTTTCAATGATTGATTTAAGTTCTTGGCATAAATTCAGTAAGATGACACCAAAACATAACGACTCAGCTCACTCCTAAAATCTGAGTCGTTATATTCAAAACCAAGGCAGAGGAAAAAATATGGCACTCGCAATTTTTGATTTAGACAATACGCTCATCGCTGGAGACAGCGATTACCTTTGGGGGCAATTTTTAGTGGAAAAAGGGGCAGTCGACCCTGATCTATTTGAAGCTGAGAATGAACGCTTCTATGCTGATTATAAAAAAGGCACCCTAGACATTATGGAATATCAACGCTTCTCTTTGGCACCACTGACTCAACAACGCATGGCCACCCTGCGACACTGGCATGAACAGTTTATGGACAAATATATCCGCCCTATCCTGCTCCCCAAAGCCCGAACACTGGTGGATGAACACAAAGCCAAAGGTGATACCCTATTGGTCATCACCGCCACCAATACCTTTGTCACCAAGCCGATTGCTAAGCTTTATGGCATCTCAAATATTATCGGCACCAATCCAGAAATGGTCGATTGCAAGTTCACAGGCAAGGTCAAAGGCACGCCTGCCTTTCAAGAAGGTAAAGTGATTCGACTGCAACAGTGGCTGAAAGAGCATCATGAAACACTTGAAGACAGCACTTTTTATTCTGACTCCCACAACGACATTCCTCTCTTAGAAAGTGTCGATCATCCCGTCGCCGTCGATCCAGATGACAAACTGCGAAAATATGCAGAACAGCATCAATGGAAAATCATCTCACTGCGTTAAGGAAGTGCTAATTAAATCGCTTCCTTAAACGCCACCCAAAACAAAAATCCCCAGCATCGGGACTGGGGATTTTATAAAGAGAGCTTTGCACGAGATGGCTACACGGATAAAAAAGGCTAAAATTCCTCGACTCTTCGTTGAAAAACTTGGCAATAGCTAGCTATTCCCTGCGTTTTCCGCCTCGATTCTAGAAATTTTATCTCTTTTTTCTCTCGCGTCCCACTCGTGCAAAGCTCTCAGGAAAAATTTAAGCAAAGCTGCTTTTTTTGCTTTGCCTAAAATAATCTACACGACCTGCCTACTGTTGAATCACAGAAGCATCTCCTCCTACATTCACTTGCGTACCTTGCGTAGCAATAAAGCTCCCCATTGCCGTTTGCATAGAGGTGGTCACTGCTGCAGATGCACTAGGATCCAAAATAGAGCCATGTGTACCCGCCGTATAGCGAATCACTCCTTTTTGGCCTGTTACAGCACCTGAAGCAGTGACTTGATTTAAACCTTGTAATTTAATCCAAGGCTCAGTTCCCGCTAGAGGGGCAGTCGCCACACTATTTGGGATTACTTGGTCGCTCGTCCCTGTACTGCCATCGCCTGCGACTTCAAAGACTAATGACGGCACGGTAATATTCCCGACACGATTAACGGGGTCACCTGCATCCACTGCTGTTTGAGCCGCTAAAATAAAACTATTAAATTCTGCAGAATCAGGCTGAATCCCAGCGGATTGCTGAAGACCTGCTTTAATTTCTGGACTAAAGGTAGGCGAATTGGACAAAATATAGGCTGCTTGCGTCCCTGGCATGGCAAATACGGCCGCTTTTAGGTCAGTTTCTCGTTTTACGAAACTCCCACCGACCATCGCACCTAGAGAATGACCAACAAAGCTCACTTTATCCCCATCTATCGCCGCTCCTTGTATGCTTTTCAAAGCAGCTCGCAACTGTACTAAATCTGAAATCCCTTGTCGCAAGTTATCACGAGTCGTCAAGAGACTGGTCAACTGAATAAAATGCCGACCAGAACTGTCCACCACCCCATCAGGCTGCGAAGCGATAATACTGCCATTGGCATCTTGCGTTACGAAGTCGAGATCAAAGGTGCGCTCCTTCACCCCAGGAATACGGAAAGCTGCGGCTGCATCAGTTGGGGTAATGCCATGCAAAGGCAAATCAATGGCCACCGCAGCATAGCCCGCCGAGGCAAGTGTATCGGCAATTGCCAATACATCTGCACGGTTGCGAGTAATACCATGTTGGAAAATGACCACAGGCCAGCCATTAGCAGGTTGAGTTTGACCTGAATTGGCATTTGGCAAAGTTAAAATCACAGGTATGGTTTGATCGGTTACCTTTTTCGGTGAATCTCCTTGTGCAACGGCATAACGAGTCAACTCACCCCCTTGCTGTCCTGTCCAGTGCTGGGTTAAAGGCGCGGTTGGATTGGATGAAGTAGGTACGGCTAGATAATAAGGCACACTCATCGTCCCCACATAAATATCCGCCTTACCTGAACCCCCTGCAATACTGGTTGTACTGCCCGCAGACTGCACTGCCAATGAACTATTTGTGACATTTGCAGGAGTGGCAATCTTATCTAAAACCAAACCAATGGATTGCGTAGAAAAAGACCAGCTTACGACAACTGAAGTGGGATCCACACCCGCAGCATTTGCCACTGCCAATTGAGCTTGAGTCAGTTGTCTTAATGGCTCAAGGGCTTGTGCCGAAGCATCACTGAGTCCTGATACCACACTCTTACCATTGGCACCTATCAAGGCCGAAGATGATTTTAAGTAGCTATACACTAAAGAGGGCTGAAATGGATTGCCTTCACTGTCTTTAATTACATTGGTTAATACGACAAGATAGCTACTACTTGGCTTAAGGGGTTTTAAAGGCAAAATGGCTAACTTTTTCCCATCGGCTGATGAAGAGGCAACAAAATCCACTCCATAGGTCAGTGCAGTCGTCAATCCCGTGACTGCTTTAGTCGTTGGGTCGGTGGTCACTTCAAACACCTTCACCCCGCTGGCTAAAGTGGCACTGTCTGCGGTTTTATTGGTGCTAACCGAAATAGGTGCTGAAGTCGAAAAACCATCTAATGCGTTGAGTGCATACCGAGGATCACTGGCGGATGCATCGGCTGGAATGGGAATGTTGAGCGTACCATCCGTTGACCCCGCAAATAAAATATCATTTGGATATGGAATATCTCCATTAGCAATATCATAAGCTACAACGGCTCTGGTTTCCGCTAGCTGCTGCTGAGTTGGCTGAACGCTGGCTAAATCTGGAGACTTTGCTTCTTCACCACACCCCGCCAAAAGAGCTGAAGAAAAAAGCACTGCCCAAGCTGTTTTTTGATAAATTCGTTTCATGATTTGACTCCTTAATAATTCCAAACCAACTGGGCACTTAAAATATCAATATTGACATCAAAATAACCTTTTAAAACATGCATATTAGTATCTGCATCCTCTGCTTCAATTTCAGGCTTGCCCCCCCAAAGGTGGCTATACCCTACATCAATACGAAGCTGCTTGCTATATTGATATCCTGCACCAAAAGAGAGCCACTCACGATTGCTGTCAACAATACGGGGTGTACGATAGGTTTTATTTTTAATCGGCGTTGGATCATACGCTACCCCTGTTCTAAGCATCCAGCGATCATTAAGCTGATGTTTCACACCTGCACTAAGACGAACCACATCTTTCCAGTTTTCAGGCTGAACCGTATCGGGCTTGGCTGGATTGTTAAATTTGATTCTTAGCTCTTTAAACGAACTCCAACCTGTCCATGAAGCATCTAATAGCAAATCTGTTTTTTTAGACAGCGGATAAAGATAACTCAATGATGCACTGGCAGGCAAATCAATAGAGGACTTAATGCCCGTATCTTGATAAGCCCCTGCGGTATCGGTATAGCTACTCGGCAAGGTGAAATCTGCTGTGCCGTCAGGTGTTTGACTCACTTTTGAGCGATAAGAGAGACCTAGCTTACCGCCATAATCAAAGGTGTAAATCAAACCAAAATTATAACCATACCCCCAACCGCTAGCTTTCAAATCTACATAACCATCTTTTGATTGAGGGGTGCCGCCCAAACCAAAATCAATTTTTTGTGTCATCCTTACCGAGACATATTGTGCGCTTACTCCAGCTCCGATGGAGAGATGGCTGTTAATTTTGGTTGATACGCTAGGATTTATATTCACCGTTTTGGTCTGTGTATAAACCGCATGATATCGCCCAACCCAGTTTTGATCATAATCTACCGTTGAACCAAAGGGAACATTGACTGCTAAGCCATATTGAACCTTATCATTCCCTCCTTTCCAATAGAGATTAGGGACAACACCTGTTCTGGCGCCATTTTCATCTTGTCCATACAGGGGACCAAACCCCTTAATATAAGAGCCTTGGTTATGAAAAGGGGCATTAGGTAAAATCACATGCGCCCCAACAATGGCTTGATGACCAGTAATCTCCGTCATCCCCGCTGGATTAAACCACATCACACTGGCATCTTCAGTATTCACCGCTGCCCCTGCATAGGAGAGACCTTGTCCACTAGCGGATTGTTCAATCAAAGCAAAACCTGAAGCAAATGAAGCACTGGAAGCGGCCATCAGACTCAGTGCGAGGATATTTTTTGAAAATTTCATCATGCGTATACTCTTCTGAAAAATAAAGTCTTGTCATTGTAACGAGTTTGCATGATTAGGATAATTAAAGCTCTTTATCCCCACCATAAATTAAAGTTGCTCTATAGCTGTTCTATCGCCTGCTGCAAACTATTCACGCCGATGATCTCCATGCCTGACACGCCGCCTTTGGGGACATTGGCTTGTGGGACAATCGCTCTTTTAAAGCCGTGCTTCGCCGCTTCAAATAGCCGTTCCTGCCCGCTAGGGACGGGGCGGATCTCGCCAGCCAACCCGACTTCACCAAAGACAATCAGGTCTTGCGGTAACGCTTGATTGCGAAGACTAGAGAGAATGGCGACCAAAACCGCCAAATCGGCACTGGTTTCCGTTACCTTCACCCCACCGACGACATTCAAATAAACATCTTGATCGCCCGCCTGAATCCCTGCATGACGATGCAAAACAGCCAACAGCATGGCGATTCGGTTCTGATCGACCCCGACAGTCACCCGTCTTGGAGAGCCATAAGGCGATTCATCCACCAAGGCTTGAATCTCTACCAACAGCGGTCGTGAACCCTCCCAGATGACCATCACTACAGAACCTGGCGCAGGTTCATCGCCACGAGAGAGAAAAATCGCAGAGGGGTTTTTGACCTGCTTCATCCCTTTATCGGTCATGGCAAAAACGCCCAGTTCATTCACCGCACCAAAGCGGTTTTTAATCGCTCTTAAAGTGCGGAAACGGCTATCCGACTGCCCCTCTAAGAACAGCACCGTATCGACAATATGTTCCAGCACTCGAGGCCCTGCCACTTCGCCCGATTTGGTCACATGACCGACTAGAAAAATAGTGGTTTGAGTCTGCTTGGCAAAACGGGTTAAGAAGGCAGCGGTTTCTCGCACCTGAGACACCCCGCCAGCCGCCCCACTCACTTCACCATGCTGCATGGTCTGAATCGAGTCCACCACCATCACTTTAGGCGACTCCTGCTCGGCAGAGGCAACAATCGCCTCTACATCGGTTTCGGTTAAGAGACGCAATTTATCTTCAGGAAGATGCATTCTTTTTGCTCGCATCGCAACTTGCTGCAAGGACTCCTCACCAGTGACATAAAGGGCTGACAATTGCTGACTCAGCCCACACATGACCTGCAATAGCAGAGAGGATTTACCCACACCTGGATCCCCGCCAATCAGTACCACGGAACCTGGGACAATTCCGCCCCCCAATACACGATCAAGCTCTGAAATCCCTGAAGAGATGCGAGGCTGTTCAGCCAAATCAACCTCTTGAATGCCTCGCACTTTATTTTCCGTCAGGCCTGTATAACCCTTGGCAGAGGCTTTGCGTTTTGTCGCTTGGCTAGCACTGCCAAGCCGCACCTCTTTCACCGTGTTCCACTGCCCACAACTGGTACACTGCCCTTGCCACTGACCATAGTCTGCACCACACTCAGTACAGACAAATGCTGTTTTCGCTTTTGCCATATTCATTTATCCAATAAAAAACCCGTATCGATTCACACCAATACGGGTTTATCCACAACTACTTTAGATTTGCTTATTTTTTAACATCTCGCCAATACTCTTTTTTCAAGAGATAGGTCAAGATAAAGAAGAAAGCAAGATAGAGCAGGACTTTCCAGCCCAAATCCCAGCGAACCGTTTTGACTGGCTCGCCAACATACTCAAGGAAGTTGGCAATATCTCGTGCAACCTGCTCGACTTTTTCTTTGTCTTCGTGACGCTCCAATCCTTCCAAGACATTCGGCATGGCAGTGCCATGAAGGAGAACATTATCCCATTTGCCATTTTTTTCATGGAAAGAGAGTAAGAAAGTATAGATGTAATCCGTCCCTTTTTGACGGGACATCAAAGAAAGGTCTGGGGCAACCGTGCCGAAGACTTCATGCTCCACATCAGCTGGGATGCGTTGAATCACATTGTCCACAATCTTATATTGACCAAAAGCCATTTTTTTGATGATCTCTTCATCAGACCAGCCAATATCCCGTGCAATACGATTAAAACGCATATATTTCACACTGTGGCAAGAGAGGCAGTATTCGGAAAAAAGCACCGCACCTCGTTGCAAGGAAGCTTTATCACGCAAATCATTATGAGCATGCTCTAAATGAAGGTGGCTTCCACTCGCATAGGCACTCCCAAAGAGTGTCATTAAGAGAAAACTGATAAATAATGTCACTTTTTTCATTTAATGCACCCTCTTTGGTAATGGCTTTGTCTTTTCATGTGCCGAAGTAAAGGGCAACACAAAGAAGAAAGCAAAATACATCACAGTAAAAATTCTTGCTAATTTCGTCAATTCTGGTGTCGCTGGTTGTGTTCCCAAATAACCTAGTGCAACAAAGCTCACGGTCAACATCGCCAACAGCAATTTATAAGACAGACCACGATAACGAATCGAACGCACCTTACAACGATCCAGCCATGGCAACGCAAATAGCACAGCAATAGCACCCCCCATTGCCATCACCCCAAATAACTTATCGGGTACAGCACGCAAAATCGCATAGAAAGGGGTAAAGTACCAAACAGGTGCAATATGCTCTGGGGTTTTCAATGGATTTGCGGGTTCAAAGTTAGGTGACTCAAGGAAGAATCCCCCCCCTTCTGGTAAGTAGAAAATCACTGCAGCAAAGAAGAACATAAAGGCAACCGCCCCCATTGAATCCTTAACGGTGTAATAAGGGTGGAAAGGCACTCCATCCACGGGCAACCCTTGAGCATTCTTATTCTTTTTAATATCAATCCCATCTGGATTATTTGAACCCACCTTATGCAGAGCAACAATATGCATAAAAACCAAAATCAATAAAACCAATGGCAATGCAATCACATGCATGGCAAAGAAACGGTTTAAGGTGACATCGGAGATGACATAATCCCCACGAATCCAGAGCGCTAAATCAGGTCCAACCACGGGAATCGCACTAAAGAGCGAGATAATCACCTGTGCTCCCCAATAAGACATCTGCCCCCAAGGCAGCAGATATCCCATAAAGGCTTCCGCCATCAGCACCAAGAAAATCATCATCCCAATCAACCAAACCAACTCTCTCGGCTCCTTATAGGAACCATAGAGCAGTCCACGGAACATATGCAAATAGACGACAATAAAGAAGGCGGAGGCACCCGTGGAGTGCATATAGCGCAATAGCCAACCCCAATCCACATCTCGCATGATGTACTCAATGGAGTTAAACGCTTCCGCTGCACTTGGCTTATAACTCATGGTTAACCAAATACCTGTGACAAACTGGTTCACCAATACCAGCAGTGCCAATGCCCCGAAGAAATACCAAAAATTTAAGTTCTTCGGTGCATAATATTCTGCAATGTGCTCATTCCAAGTGCTGATCAGCGGATAACGATCATCCAACCAACGAAGAATAGTCCCCTTTTTTGGGGCATTTTGATTCACTTCACTCATGCTTTCTGCCCCTCTTTCAGTGGGTCTTCACCAATGCGAATGACCGTTTCAGATAGATATCGATGTGACGGAATGACCAAATTAACGGGTGCGGGCACCCCTTGAAAAACACGCCCTGCCAAATCAAACTTTGAACCATGACAAGGACAAAAGAATCCACCCAACCAACTGCTCCCGACCTCTGGCGTACCTGGATTAGGACGGTACATGGGGGCACAACCTAAATGAGTACAAATCCCCACTACCACTAAAAACTCTG
>Ga0256829_1003275_pt1 | contig 11362 bp, 12 predicted proteins | sample 131447metaG_FD_185979 | JGI IMG/M metagenome (GOLD analysis project Ga0256829, IMG submission 185979) | Hydrothermal vent microbial communities from Lau Basin, Pacific Ocean - 131-447 | ecosystem: Environmental > Aquatic > Marine > Hydrothermal vents | place: Pacific Ocean: Lau Basin | collected... | reverse complement strand
CGACAGGGATGGCTGCATAGCGCCTGGCCTGGTTGAGATACGCCTGCAGGTGTGGATGGTCATTGTGTGCCTGTCCGCCGGTCATGGGTTTCTAGCGCTTGTCCGCCTTGCGTATCGCGGCGCCGACAGCAATCAGTGCGACACCGTCAAACAGCAGGCTGATGCTGACATAGAGTCCGACCAGCCACAGCGAGGTGGCGGGCCAGCCAATCAGGAACAGCATGGCCAGTAATGCGGAAATGATGCCATTAAAGACCATCCACCCCCAGCCTTTGGCCGGATGGATGGACTGTGCCAGGGCAAAACTGCCAAAAGCGTCCATCAAGAGATAGATGGCCAGCAACAGCCCGACGGCAGCAACGCCGGACAGGGGGTTATACAGCATCAGTCCGCCGGTGATGAGCAACAGGGCGGGTTTTATCCAGTCCATGACGCTGCGTGCATGATACCGGTAGGTATGTGTGGCCCAGATAATCGCGCCAACAATCAGTAGCCAGGCAACAAAAATTGCAGTACCCAGTGAGATGACGCCGGGCAGGAACAGGCCTGCTGCGCCAAGGATGATCAGCAAAAAGCCTGTGATCAGTGTGTAGGAGCCGAATTTACTGGTGAGTTGTTCGTCTATAGGCAGGTCGACCACGTTGTTTCTCCCTTGTGAAGAACTTCAACCCGGTGTGGTTGAGGATTGCGCCTACGCTAAATCACCTGTCACAGGAACGCTGCAACCTGAGTGACAGACCGGTGCTATCCGGCAGCCTTGTAACAGGAACGAAATTTTGCCCGGGTTTGTGAAAGCCGGGTTATACCTTCCATTCGAACATCAGCGTACCAAAGGTATTATCTGCATCTTCTGCCGAGTTCAGGCCGGAGGTTTCTACCGTGTCAGTCGTGATTCTCAGATCCATGTGAGCACCCCAGGTGGGGGTTTCGTAGTGAAGCCCCAGTGTCAGCATGAAAAGGTAGGGCTCCTTGTCGACGGGGGTTTGGCTGTTCCGGAAAACATTACCATCCAGCAGGATGTTATGTGCGACAGCTACGGCAGATGCCGAGGCGGTCCCATACCACGAAGGTCTGGTCGGCGCGGGCGGGTTCAGGCTGGCATCGTAAATCATACTGTGCCCTATCGGATCCGGGGAGTACATGAATCCGCCCGGCATGTTATAACCGAAACGGGTTTCAAGACGCAGCGCCGCCAGTGTGAACATCGTTCCCAGTGCGGCATGGCCATCGATCGAGGCATCCAGAGACAGTCCGGATGGCCCCTGGTACTGGTAGAACTTCTTCTTGCGCATGACGTTGACGTTGAATACCGGCTCGGTGTTGAGCTGGTTATTCCAGCCCTTTGCCTCGTTGATACCCTGTATTCTATGTACGAAGTTCTGTGCCTGCCTGCCAAGCGCCGGCGGGCCAAGGACGCCAAGGGTCAGCTCATAGCCCTGGAAATTCTTGTCGTCGTAGGCAAGCCATGTCGACTGGGCGGCGATGATTGCCGCATAGGGGACGTCATTTTTTATGCGGTCGTGTTCCTTGAGTTTTCCCGGTGTCTGGATGATTTGTCCTACCGAGATGTTAAAGCGCTTTTTCAGCGCCTCGTTCTGCAAACCTGGCAGATCCTCAGCGGGCCTGAGCAGCCAGTCGGCCGGTGTTTTCAGTGAATGCCAGTGGTTGGAAATCGCCGAGTGATACTGGAAGCTCCAGCCGCTGGAGAACTGGTTGTCAGAGCCGACAACGGCATCATTATCCAGTTCGAACCGGTACTTGGCGGCTTCGCGCAGGTGTTGCCCCTGTGTGTGGACGCCGCCAGCCATAACGGGAGAAGTAAATAGAAGGGTCAGTGCCAGGCAGGCAAGGTCTTTACCGTCATTACGCATTATTCTTGCCCTGTGTATCGGGACTCCATAATTACCATAGAAGTCTGGTGAGAGAAAACAAGTAAAGCCTTATTTCGGCCGAAACAGGCAACGGCGCTGGCTGAAAAGCAATTCCACCGCAATCACCACGAGGTATAACGCAGCAATCCATAGCAGGCTTTCACGGTTGTTCGCCCACAGATAGTTGATCAGCGCCAGCCAGGAGAGCAGTGACAGGGTGAGCCCTGTGAGCGGCAGAAAAGCCTTGCCTGCCGTTTTTTTTCTGAGGCGCCAGGCTGACAGGTTGATCAGCGCGAAAATCAGCAGGAAAGTTGAGCTGGCAAACGAGGAAATGATCGTCAGGTTGGCGGTATTAACAAACAACAGTGTGACAGCTGTAATAGTTATCAGGCTGAACCAGGGAATATTGTTTTCCTGGCGGCGTAAACTGAATGCGACCGGCAGGGCCTTGTCAGTGGCCATGATCATGCCAAGACGCGCGGTTCCGAACAGGGTGGCGTTGATCGCCGAGGCCGTGGAGAAGAGCGCCGCCAGGCCAATCAACTGAAACCCGGCGCTACCGAGAAAGGGTCTGGCGGCAACGGCCAGGGCATATTCCTTGTATTTCGTGATTTCTTCCGGCAGCAGGTTTCCCACGGCGACGAGGGAAACCAGTACGTAGATGCTGATCGTGATTGCAATCGACCACATGATGGCGCGCATCAGGTTGCGCTGTGGATCTTCCATTTCATTGATGGCGTTCGGTATCAATTCAAAGCCTTCGTAGGCCACAAAGATCAGTGCTGCACCCATGACCACGCCGTTATATCCGGTGTTGAACACTGGCAGTACATGATCGGCCCTGATGTAGAACAGGCCGATAATCGCAAACAGGCCCAGAATGATGACCTTGACTGTCACAATCAGCAGCTCACTGGTGCCGCTGGCCTTGATGCCGTACAGGTTGACGCCCAGGAAGCTCAGCAGGATGAGCGTTTCCAGCAGGTGGTGCATGGCGGGATCACTGCCATCGTCACCGAGCATGGCGCTGCCGTAGACGCCAAAGGTATAGGCGTACAGGGAGAGGGTGCCGACATAGCCGACCAGCAACAGCCAGCCGCCGATGGCAGCGATATTCGGGTGGTGGAATGCATGCTCCATGAAGGTGAAGCTACCGCCGCTGGACTGGTAGACCAGCCCCAGCCGGGCGTAGGACAGGCCGGTCAGCAGTGCAATAACACCGCCCAGTGCGAACGCGATCGGCGCCGCGTGGCCGGCCTGGGCAATGGCGAGGCCGAGTACCGAGAAAATACCGCCGCCGACCATACCGCCAACGCCCATGGCAATAACTTCCCGGAGGGTAAGTTTCTCATCACTCATCCGCCGGGCCTGCGCAGTTGTATGCGCAAGGCATTGATTTCATCGAGCAGATCCAGCGCCAGTGCCACGCCGGCAAGGTTGATACCGAGATCGCGTTGCAGCCGCGCGGCAACCAGTGCGCGTTGCAGCGCAGCAGGCGGGAAGCGCCATTGTTCGGGAGACCCCCCGACAGGTTCCAGCACACCTTCCTCGACCAGCTCGATGACCCATTCAGCATGCCGGGAACAGGCATGGCAGACTTCGACCAGTGACAGCCGGCTCTGTTCGTCGATCAATAAACCTTCGAGTATTTTTGTCGGCATGGTGGCTTACACTCCCAGTTTGCTGCGTGGGTTAAAGGCCAGTTCCTGCTGCATCTTGCGGTACAGCGCTTTCGCCGCCTCGTTTTGCGCCGGTGGCAAGGTGATCTGCGGAATCACATAGATGTCACCCGGTGGTTTGCCGGGAATGCCCCGGCCTTTCAGGCGGAGCTTCTGTCCGCTACGGGTGCCGGCAGGAATTTTCAGGTCCACCGGGCCTGCCGGTGTGGGTGTTTTTACCGTGGCGCCCAGCGCGGCTTCCCAGGGGGCAACCGGCAGATCAAGATACAGGTCACGGCCTTCCACACGGTAAATCGAATGCGGGTTGAAGCCGATTTCCAGGTACAGGTCGCCTGCCGGTCCGTTGCCGATACCGGGCGCGCCCTGACCGCTCAGGCGAATACGTTGTCCTTCCTTGACCCCCCTGGGGATTTTGACATTCAGGGTGCGTTCGCGGTTTACCACGTGGCCACTTTCATCCAGTTCGGGGTGGCGCAGGGTGATGGCGCGCGTTGCTCCGTGAAACGCATCCTCAATATTGATCAGTACCTTGGCGTGGTGATCTTCACCGCGGGCATGGAAGCCACCACGCGCGCGCCCTCCCTGTGCGCGGCTGAAACCCCGCCCGAACAGTGACTCGAAAAAGTCACTGAAGTCGGCAGCATCTCCACCGGTGTAGCCCCCGCCGCCAAATTCAAAACCGGCATCCCAGTCCGGCGGCGGGTTGAAGTCGCTGCCGGCCTTCCAGTTGGCGCCCAGCTGGTCATAGGCGGCGCGCTTTTCCGGGTCTTTCAGTACCTCGTAGGCCTCGCCGATTTCCTTGAAACGGGCTTCCGCATCGGCTTCCTTGCTGACGTCCGGGTGATACTTGCGCGCCAGCTTGCGGTAGGCACGCTTGATCTGGTCCTGGGTGGCGTCACGCTCCACACCCATAACTTTGTAATAGTCTTTAAATTCCATTGACGGCTCCGGTGAGCGGCAGAACGTGTGTTATCACTTAATTGTGGCATGGAAGACCGGTTTCAAGCCATGGATAGAGGGTACACCTGCGCCAGGCAGGATTGTGTCACTTGCGTGACAGGCGGTGCTTTTGTTATCGGCAGTGCTCTGTGTCAGAATGCCGCGCATTGTCACCCTTGTTTCCAGAGCAATGAGCATGAAAATCGACATGGATTACTATGCGCACTGCAAGGCCCGCCTGGCGGAATCCCCGCTGTTTGACGGCTTATCCGATGCGCTGATCGATGACATGCTCGGGATGTTCCGGCGTGAGAGCTGGCGCCGGGGCGTGCAGCTTGATCCCTCAATCTTTCAAAATCGCTTCTACCTGTTGATTGACGGCCGTGTCGAGGTAATGCGCATTAACCCGGAAACAGGGCGTAGTATCACCCTTTACCTGCTGGGTCCGGGTGACGGGATTGACCTGATTACCCTGCTTAACAGCCAGCCTCACGAAGTGACGCCTGTCGCCCTCGATGATGTCAGCCTGATTTCCGTACCACTGGATGAGGCGAGGGCCTGGCTCCAGAACCATCCGGAGTTCAACCGTAACTTCCTGCCCTATCTGGGTGAACAGATGCGCAAGATCGAGGACCTGGCCACAGACCTCGCCCTGCACGATACCATGACGCGTCTTGCCCGGCTGATCCTGCGTCATGTGAAACCGGAACGGGCCGGGGGAGGCGGACAGCAGGGACGGCATCTCCACCTCATCAACGACCTGCACGACGAGTCGCTGGCGCGCATGGTGGGTTCCGTCCGGCAGGTCGTCAACCGGCATCTCCAGCACTGGCGCAAACAGGGTATCCTGCATAAACACCATTTCCAGACGGTGGTCACCGAGCTGGAATCGCTGCAGGCGTATGCGGAAGGCACTTCGCCTGACGGCAAAAAAACCTCATCCCGTTCGGCCTGAAACCACCACACGCCTGTGTTTGACAGGTGTCAACCAGGTGACAGTTTTTGTCGTCAGGATGCGTAACACTTCCTCACGGTGAACCCATGTGCTGTTCAGGCACGTGGGGGCTGTTCGGGTGGAGGTCTGTTGAATGTCCGGTAAGCACTGCTGCGTGGCGATATACAATGTCCGGCAGGAGGTTGAGGCGACACTCGATGCACTGCATGGCAAAGGTTGTGACCTGACCGGCATTTCCCTTATCGGTAAAGGCGCCTGTCGTGAAGGGGAGTCCTTCGCCTACTATGGCGCCAGCTGCAAAATGCAGTTCGAGGGCGAGCACGGGGCGTTCTGGAACCGGGTGTCGCAACTGCTGGGTGGTCCCACCGCGTGCTTCTGGGGCGCCGGCTATGGACCCTATGCGGCGGTGGGCGCCATCGTGGCCTTGCTGGTCGAGGGAGAAAACAGCCTGAGTATCAGGGGAGGGCTGCGTACCCTGGGTACAGCGCTCTATGCACTGGGCGTCCCCGGGGAAAATGCCCTGCACTATGAACTGCTGGTCAGCGAAGGCAGTCTGCTGCTGCTGGCGCATGGCACCCGGGCCGAGGTCGAACAGGCCAGTGACACCATCGCCATGACCAATGGCGTGGAAATGGCGGTACATGCTGCCTGAGTGGTCGCTGAACGACATAATCCGTACTTTCCCTGGCCTTGTTTTCCCCGCCAAAAAGGCGCATAAGAATACCTGACTTATTTACTCAGGTATTAGCGCGGGGTTCACGACAGTGACAATGAACAGCGGTGCAGTAGACGACCTGATGCGTGCGGGCTATGAACACGGATTCGTGACCGATATCGAGTCCGATACCCTTCCGCCAGGCCTGAACGAAACGGTAATCCGTGCCATTTCCGCCAAAAAGCATGAGCCGGACTGGATGCTGGAGCGCCGTCTCACAGCATACCGGCACTGGTGCGGGATGCAGGAGCCGGACTGGGCCTACGTGGATTACCCGCCCATCGACTTTCAGTCGATTTCCTATTATTCCGCCCCGGGGCGCAAGCGTGACGCGCCCGCCAGCCTGGATGAGGTCGACCCTGAGCTGATCAGAACCTACAACCGTCTCGGCATTCCCCTGCAGGAGCAAAAGGCGCTGGCCGGGGTGGCGGTCGATGCAGTCTTCGACAGCATCTCGGTTGCCACCACCTTCCGCACCCGCCTGGCCGATGCCGGGGTGATTTTCTGCTCCATCTCCGAAGCCATACGCGAGTACCCCGAGCTGGTGCAGCCTTACCTCGGGTCGGTTGTGCCGCATACCGATAATTACTACGCCGCACTGAATGCCGCCGTGTTCAGCGATGGCACTTTTGTCTATGTGCCGGAAGGCGTGCGTTGTCCCATGGAGCTGTCGACCTACTTCCGCATCAATGCACGTAACACCGGCCAGTTTGAACGGACACTGATCATTGCCGAAGCGGGCAGTCATGTCAGCTACCTGGAAGGCTGCACCGCGCCGATGCGCGAAGAGAACCAGCTGCACGCCGCCGTGGTGGAACTGATTGCGCTGGACGATGCGCGCATCAAGTATTCCACGGTGCAGAACTGGTATCCCGGCGATGAACAGGGGCGCGGCGGGATTTACAACTTCGTGACCAAGCGTGGCGACTGCCGGGGAGACCGTTCCCACATCAGCTGGACACAGGTGGAAACCGGGTCGGCGATTACCTGGAAGTACCCGAGTTGCATCCTGCGTGGCGATGAATCGATTGGCGAGTTCTATTCGGTGGCGGTAACACGCGGCAGGCAGCAGGCCGATACCGGCACCAAAATGATTCATCTTGGTCGTAATACACGCAGCACGATTGTTTCCAAAGGTATTTCCGCCGGCGCCGGTAAAAACACGTACCGGGGCCTGGTGCGTATGAGTGCGCGGGCGGCCGATGCGCGTAATCACACGCGTTGCGATTCGCTGTTGCTGAACGACCATTGCAGCGCGAATACTGTCCCTTATATCGAAGTGCGTAACCCCACCGCCCGGGTTGAACACGAGGCGACAACCTCCAGGATTGGCGAGGATCAACTGTTCTATTGCCGGCAGCGCGGGCTCTCCGAGGAGGACGCGGTGTTCATGATCGTCAACGGCTTTTGCAAGGAAGTGTTCAACGAGTTGCCGATGGAGTTCGCCGTTGAAGCACAGAAGTTACTGAACATTACCCTGGAAGGTGCGGTCGGGTAAAAAACGAACGGTAAGGAGCGTGTCATGATGCTGACTGTCAGGAACCTGCATGTCGATGTTGAAGGGAAACCGATCCTCAAGGGGCTCGATCTGGAAATCGATGCCGGCGAGGTACACGCTATCATGGGGCCGAACGGTTCGGGAAAAAGCACCTTGTCGCACGTGCTTGCCGGCCGCGATGGCTATGACATCACGCAGGGCGAGGTGCAATACCGGGGCGAGGATCTATTGGCCCTGTGTACCGAGGAACGCGCGCGAAAGGGGATCTTCCTGGCCCTGCAGTACCCGGTCGAATTGCCGGGGGTGAATAACCTGACCTTTCTGCGCGAGTCACTGAATGCCATCCGTTGCGCACACGACCAGCCGGAACTTGATTCAGCCGCTTTCATGCGCCGGGTGAAACAGTGTGCGCAGCAGCTTGGACTGGATGAAACCCTGCTGAAACGCCAGGTCAATGTCGGCTTCTCCGGTGGTGAGAAGAAGCGCAATGAAATCCTGCAAATGGCCCTGCTGGAACCGGCGCTGGCCATTCTCGACGAAACGGATTCCGGGCTGGATATCGATGCCATGCGGGTGATTGCCGATGGCGTCAATGCCTTGCGCAGCGCGGATCGTGCGATCCTGTTGATTACGCACTACCAGCGGCTGCTTGATTATATCGCGCCGGACCGGGTGCACGTGCTGGTGGATGGGCGGATTGTGCGCTCGGGCGATCGTGAGCTGGCACTGGAACTCGAACAGAAAGGGTATGGCTGGTTGACGGAAGGGGCGGCAGCATGATGACGGGCGAAGTGGAACAACGCCACTGGTTCCGGGATGTGGCGCAACGCGGCGTACTGCGCCTGCCCGTCGCCGGGAACAGGCGTCTTGAACAGCTGCGTGAAAAGGCCAACAGGGCGCTGGATGATATGCCGGCCATCGGTCGACGACAGGAAGACTGGCGCTATACCCGTATCGACAGCTTGCTGGACCAGGACTTTTATCCTGACGAGACGGATAGCGATACCTCCTTCACATCCGACACCTGTCCGGTAACGCCGCTGACGGATGCCTGGCGGCTGGTCTTCGTCAACGGACGCTATGCCCCACAACTGTCGAACGATGCAAACAGGCCGGATGGCGTCACCCTGGTGAGCCTGGCCGAGTCCCTTGCACGGGATCCGCAGCAGGCCATGCGCTGGCTGGGTTCCCTCGCCGGACAGGGACGGCACCTGTTCCATGCACTGAACAGCGCCATCCTCGCGGACGGTTTGTTCCTGCATGTGGAAAAGGGCGTGCACCTGGAACAGCCGGTCGAACTGTTGTGCCTGGGCGCGGCGCGGGCACAGCCAACCCTGGCGCCATTGCGTAACCTGGTTGTACTGGAAGCCGGCGCGCAGCTTACGCTGGTGGAACGGTTCGCCAGTGAGGCATCGGCCAGGACATTTCACAATGGCCTGACCGAAATTCGCCTGGAAGCGGGCGCGACGCTGAACCACGTAAGCTTCCAGGATGTGGCGCGTTCGGCCTGGCACCTCGACAGCCTGTTTGTTTCACAGGATACGGGCAGCCAGTACCACGGGGTGTCACTGATGCTCGGCGGCGCCTGGTCAAGAATGGAGTACAAGGTGGACTTTACCGGGGAAGATGCTGTCTGCGATCTCGCCGGCCTGTATGCCGTTGGCCGGGGGCAGCTTTCCGATATCCACCTGGACATCGACCACAGCCTGCCGTCCTGCCGCAGCCGCTCGGACTTCCGTGGCCTGTTGTACGGCAAGGGGCGGGCAGTGTTCGATGGCTGTATTCGCGTGGGGGAAGCCGCCCGGCAAACCGACGCGCAGCTGCGTAACGACAACCTTGTGCTGGCGCCGGATGCCGAGATCGATACCAAGCCGCGACTGGAGATTTACGCCGATGAGGTGAAGTGCAGTCATGGCACAACCGTCGGCCAGCTGGACCCGCAACAGGTCTTCTACCTGCGCTCACGGGGTATCGACGAAGCCGCTGCCCGTATCCTGCTGGCAACGGGCTTTGCCGCTGAAATTACCCGCAGGCTCGATGACCCCGTACTTTGTGAACTGGCAGACAGCCTGTTGCACGACAGGCTGGCTGCCACAGCCGATGGCACAGGGGGTGCGTGATATGACAGGTCTGGATGATATTGTAGAAAATTTTGCATTACTGGATGACTGGGAGCAGCGCTACCTCTATATCACTGAACTGGGTGAAAACCTGCCCCCCATGCCGGAGGCGCTGAAAACCGAAGAGAACCGCGTCAAGCCCTGCATGAGCCAGGTCTGGGTCTGTGCCTACCCGGATGAAAAGGACCCCGCATTGATCCGTTATTACGGTGATTGTGATACCAGTATCATCAAGGGCGTGCTGGCTATTCTCATTGAACTTGCCTCGGGGCGTAGCGCCTCCGAAATCGAACAGCTCGATGTCGACGAGGTGTTCGAGCGACTGCATCTCTACGACCACCTGTCGCCCAACCGTCACGTGGGGGTGTACGCGATTGTCGAATTAATGAAACAACAGGCCCGTGAACTGGCGCAGGAAGCTGCCTGAGCGGTCAGTGCAGGCCATCCAGCATGGCCTTCTGGTATTGACGGGTCAGTTCGTGTTGATCACCCAGCAAGGCGAAGATAACCAGCATGGCCTTTCGTGGCAGGGCATCGTGGCAGGCCGGGTCCAGTTGCCAGGCGCGCAACAACAACGCCAGTGCGGTGGCGAAATCATCGCTGACCATGGCTTGCGCGGCGCGGCTCAACAGCGCGTCGGTATCCTTCGGTGAGGCTTCGATGCGGGCATCGAGTGTCTCCGGGGTGTCGGCCTGTTCCGCCAGGGCCAGCATTTTGGCGTGTACGGAAAGGGCGCCGATATTCTCCCGGGCACGGACTTCGCTCGGCAGCACCTTGACGTAATTTTCGATATCGGCGTAACGTTTTTCACGCAACAGCAGCTTGATGGCGGTGGCGTGTACGCGCGCGTCGTCCGGTGTACGAATACCCGCCTCGACCAGTTTCAACAAGGCATCCTCCACGCGACCCTGCTGGTACAGCCTGATGGCCTCGGCGATCTCTGTGTCCGGTGCCGGCGGCACATATTTATCGATCACCGCGCGCAATGAAATGTCGGATTGCGCGCCGTAGACCGAGTCCACGATATCGCCATCGCGGTAGAGTTTCAGGGTGGGTACGCTGGTAATGCCGTTGTCCCGGGCCAGCGCCTTTTGCGCATCGGTGTTGACATTCACCAGCAGAAAACGCCCGGCGTAGTCCTGGCTAAGTTGCTCCAGCGTCTGCCACAGGCGCAGGCAGGGGCCGGCACCCGGTGTCCAGTAGTTGACCACTACCAGCCCCTTTCGGGAGTTTTCCACGACCAGTTGTGCAAAGTTGTCGCGTGTGCCGTCAAAGACGTGTTTGAGTGTTGTCATGGCCTGCTTTACCTTACGATGAACAGCTGACGGAAAGGCTTTTCGCCCAGTCGGGCGGTGCAGCGGCGTAGTCATCAAACGACGGGTTGTCATCAAAGGGATTTTTCAGCAAGCGCATGAGTGTATCGATTTCTCCATAGTCGTTTTCATCACGGGCCTTGCGTATCGCGGTTTCGGCCAGGTGGTTGCGCAGGATGAACTTCGGGTTGACCAGCTTCATCGACCGGCTACGGGCCTCCGGCTCGCTGTTTTCAAGTTTCAGGCGTGCGCGGTAGTCGTGCAACCAGCTC
>Ga0256829_1003273_pt1 | contig 11365 bp, 12 predicted proteins | sample 131447metaG_FD_185979 | JGI IMG/M metagenome (GOLD analysis project Ga0256829, IMG submission 185979) | Hydrothermal vent microbial communities from Lau Basin, Pacific Ocean - 131-447 | ecosystem: Environmental > Aquatic > Marine > Hydrothermal vents | place: Pacific Ocean: Lau Basin | collected... | reverse complement strand
GGCGGTCTGGTTATGTTCTTCAACTGGGTATGGGCAGTCACTGCCCTGTTTCTGACCACGGAAAACGGCAGGGGATAGTTTTGATGGCGGTTTCGCAAAAGACCATCAAAGATCGTTATGCAAGATATTGAGCAGGCGTGAGAACAGCAGTGACGATCCGGCAATGGCGCAGACAATGATGGCGCCGGTGGGCAGATCGAATATCGCTGAAACAGACAGGCCGATGGCATAACCGGCAATGCCGAGCCCATAGCCGGATAACAGCCTGAAGCGACGCATGCGCATCACGGTCAGTGCCGGAATAATCAAGCTGGCGAACACCAGATAGACGCCGACCAATTGCACAGATGCCGTGACAGTAATCGCGAACATCGCATAAAATAAGACGCCTGTGATGCGCTCGCGAAAGATAAACCAGACAGCAAGAATAACGGCATAGATCAATGCCGCGGGAATCAGATCATGCGGGCTGACCCAGAGGATCTGACCCACCAGCAGGTCTTTTAAGTATTCCCCGCCATGCGGATTTTTACTTAACAGGATAATGCCGATGCTGGCGGCCAGCACAAACAAAATACCAATCAACGCTTCCAGCGATCGGGCATAATGTTTTTCCAGCCATGCCAGCAGCAGCGCGCCGGAGAGCGCTGTCGCCGTGGCAACGATTTGCACGCTGCCGCCATGCATCGGCAACCCCAGCATATCAGCGCCAATGATACCGACGCCGGCCACCTGCGCGATGGCCAGATCAATAAAGACGATCCCCCGCTCCAGCACCTTGATGCCCATCGGCACATGGGTGCTCAGCACAAGGATGCCTGCCAGCAGGGCCGGGCCGAGAATGGTCGGATCAAGCCCGTCCATATTCATGACGACTTGCCGGCAGCCGTCAGCAACCGATGAATCGTATCATCATAAAGCCCGAACAGATCAGTAGCCGAGTCGGCGCCGCCTACGGTAAATGGCAATTTGACGGCCTTGATATTTGCGCGATCTGCCAGCCACTCTGCAGCGCGTGAATCCTGATAGGCGGCATAGATGATCATGCTGACAGGTTGCTGTTTGAGTTTGGCCAGTAGTGTGGCCAGATGCGATGTGGTGGGCGGCACGCCGGGAACAGGTTCCAGCGTCCCGGCTTCAACCATGCCCAGCCAGCGCATCATATAAGCCCAGCCTTTATGGTAGACAAGAATATGCAGGCCGCGCAGCGGCGCAGCCTGCTGTTGCCAGCGTTGCATGGCACCATTCCAGCGCTGCATGAAACTGTTGTAACGCGCCCGATAGCCATCGGCATGGTCGGGGTCGATCTGCTGCAATCGTCGCAGCAGTACGCCCGCCACAATGGCAATATTGCGAGGGTCGGTCTGAATATGGGGATTGCCGCCCGGATGAATATCGCCCATGGCCCGATCCACACGGGACGGCACATCCATCTTGCGGACATAATCGGCGGCGGCAAGGTTGCCCGGCTGCCCCGGTTGCACGGCAGGATTGGCGCTTTGCCGCAACAATACAGGCAACCATCCGATTTCCAGCTGCGCGCCTGTGGCAATCAGCAGATCAGCCCGCCGCATGCGCGCAATCAAACTGGGACGCGCCTGAATATGGTGAGGATCCTGCAGAGCGTGCGTGGCCGTATAGATCGACACCTGATCCCCGCCGATTTCTGTTGCCAGCGCCGCCCATTCCGGTTCGCAGGCAAAAACCCGGACGCTTGCCTCCGCCAGAGAGGCGAAGGCTGTCATCGCCACGCCGGCCAGTAGTATCAGTGTAAACTGTTGCAGATACCGTTTCATATCAAATCTCCTTCTCTGTTTTCATCAAAACTGATGCGCACCATGTGCGCCAATCAACATGATGTATTGCAGCCCAAGCTGGTAATCCACTTTGGACTGCGTGTTGTCGCGTGCGAGTTGCAGACGAATGCGGGAAAATTCACTGTTGTTATAGCCGATCACGGCGCTGTCCCGGCGTGGACGATGGCCTGCGCTATCCAGCAAGCCGCCTGCGATCACAGATGCGCCACTGTTATTGGCGAACAGTTCGGAGTGGCGCAGGCCGACGCGCCATCCGGGCATAAACTGGTACACGCCTTCGGCATACCAGCCGAACTGTTTGCCAAGATAAGCCGCATTCGGTGAGGCGACGCCAAACAGGCCACGCTCATGCCGATAAAAGAATTCGCTCTGAAAGCGGAAATTCTTATTGACCGGATTGCCGTTCGGAGCCCACTTCCAGACCAGATTGGCCAGCAACAGCCGGCTGTTGCCGGAGAAACTTGCAACCGCGTTGCCTGCTGCATCAAATGCACTGCGGCCGATGGCGCGGGTTTGCAGATAGGAAATGCCGGCTTTCCAACTCTGGCTGTAACCAATATCTCCGCCGACATTCATAAAGCCGTCCCATGTGCCCAGGCCACGAAAGGCGCCGCCACCGCCCGGAAAGGCGTTGCCGCTATAGAGTTCACCGCCCAGTTCGAGAAACGTATCGGTGGGCGCCAGCCATCGAATCTGAACGCCATCATCGCCAAACTGGGTGTTCAGAAACGCTCTGTTCGGCAGAGGGCGATCTATGAAGTCATCATGGTGGGCATGGAACTGGTTCAGATAACCGATGCCGGAGAAAAAGCGACCGGCTTTCAAGGTCAGTCCGAACGGCGCATTCAGCGTTTGCAGAAAGGCCTCTTCAACATTGGCGCCGCCGTCCGGAGCCAGCGACACAGTCAGGCTGCCATAGAATAAATTGTCGATATTCGATGCCAAATCGAGTTCGGACTCATTCAATCCCAGCCCGCGTTTACCTAACCCGGCCGCATCACCAATCGGGAAGCCGGGTATGGCAAAGCCGGATGGCGGCTGGCTAAAGGCCTGATAGCCGCCATTTAACACGGCGCTGATTTCAGGATTGAATACGTTGGCGGATGCACTGCCGGATGGCGCAGCAGCCTGCTCCGGCATGGCCGGCGGCGGTGCATATGGTGGCGGATTTGTTGCCGCTACCGGAGCTGACGACTGGCCGGCCGGCGCTGTTGCAGATGCCGTGGCTGGTTTCACCGTTTGCATCTGTGCGGCTGCTGTTGCGGCGTTCTCTCCCTGTTGCTGTTCCAGATGATTCAGGCGCTTCTGCATCTGTTCCAGCAAAAGGCGGGTCTGGTGCAACTGTTGTTTCAAGCTGTTGATTTCAGACCGGTTGCTTGCTTCGTCTGCCTGTACATCCAGACTATGCACAGGTGCCAACAGCAGCAGGCAAAAGGCCAATATAAAAGAGCGGTTCACGGTTTTCTCCTGTATCAAGGGTGTGCGACAGCCCGACGCGTCAACATCAGGCGGTACTCAAATAACATCGAATAGAATAACTGGAACGACCGTCCGACCGCTTATGCGGCATGAGATCGTGAATCAGTGATAAAGAAAGCAGTATTTCTACTGCTTAAATAGAAAAGCTACTTAAGAGAAGAGAGGGGAGCCCCGGATATCACGCGTGAAGTAACGGGCGCCGCTGGCGTGCTGATCTGGCGCGGTGACTTGCATCCATATGCCCGGCTCTGCAACAGGAGTGACGCTAACAGATATTGCCGCTCCATGCGTGGTTACTTCCTCAAGCGCGCACAACTGGCACGCATGGGCAAGGTGGATGCCACGATCATGGTGGTGAATGCTGGATGCCGAAACAAGGCACATAACCAGAGCCAGCCATGCAAGCATGACGACGCTTTTGCGCTGGTGACATTTCTGTATCGACATGGAACGCATCATCTTTACATTCGCCTTGTCCGTCAATAAGGCGTCAAAAATTCTCATGAAAATTGCCGCACTCAAATCGCGAATCAGTTCCGGTTCGGCGCATCTAAATAAATTAGTTGATTATTATTCAGTAATATAATACTATTCGCAAATGAAGAGCTTGCGGCAAGAGATTGCGTCTATCCTGATCATCAAGGTCATCGCACTTGGTTTGATCTGGTGGCTGTTTTTCTCTTCACCGCCCAGGCTCAATGATGCTTATCATCTGATCACTCCTGCAACGTCTGCATCCTCATCGGACCAGCAGTAAGCATAGCCAAATATTCCAAACCACCCATGCGAAATAACGGAGAATTCATATGCATGATATATTAGTCGATCTATCCAGGCTGCAATTTGCCTTTACAGCCCTGATTCACTTTATTTTTGTGCCGCTAACCATAGGGCTCAGTTTTTTACTGGTCATTATGGAAGCGGTGTATGTCATCACTGGCAAAGAGATTTATCGTGAAATGACCCAGTTCTGGGGCAAGCTGTTCGGCATCAATTTTGCCATGGGCGTGGCGACCGGATTGACCATGGAGTTTCAGTTCGGCACCAACTGGGCTTATTACTCGCACTATGTTGGCGATATCTTCGGCGTGCCGCTTGCCATTGAGGGCATGATGGCATTTTTCCTCGAATCCACCTTTGTCGGTCTGTTCTTTGTGGGCTGGAAGCGGCTCAGCAAATATCAACATCTGCTGGTCACATTTCTTGTGGCGATTGGCTCCAATATGTCCGCCTTGTGGATTCTTATCGCCAATGGATGGATGCAAAACCCGGTCGGAGCGGTGTTTAATCCTGAAACGATGCGTATGGAGCTGAACAGCTTCGCAGATCTGATCTTTAATCCGGTTGCCCAGGCCAAGTTTGTGCACACCGTCAGCGCCGGCTACACCGTCGGCAGCGTGTTCGTATTGGCGATTAGCGCCTGGTATCTGTTGCGGGGCAAGCATATCGAATTTGCCAAGCGCTCCTTTGCTGTAGCGGCCGGCTTTGGCCTGGCGGCGATTATGTCGGCCATTATTCTGGGCGATGAGTCCGGTTATACGGTTGGCGATGTGCAAAAAGCCAAACTGGCCGCGATAGAAGCGGAGTGGGAAACCGCCCCGGCCCCTGCCAGCTTCACCCTGTTCGGGCTGCCTGATCAGGAAAAGATGAAGACCGATTATGCCATCCGCATTCCATGGCTGCTTGGCCTCATCGCCACGCGCTCGGTGGATGAACAGGTCAAGGGGCTGAAGGATATTATCGCCGATAATGAACTGCGTATTCAGCGCGGTATCAAAGCCTGGAGCGCGTTGCAGCAGTTGCGTGCGAACAAGCATGATACTGCAGCTTCACAGCAACTCAAAAAATATCAGAAAGATCTTGGTTATGGACTACTGATGCATGGTTATGCAGATGATATCGCCAAAGCCACGCCCGAACAGATCCATCAGGCCGCCCTGCATTCCGTGCCGCGCGTCGCCCCGCTGTTTTTCACATTCCGCTTGATGGTGGTTTGCGGATTTTTGATTCTGGCGCTGTTCCTGACAACGGCGTGGAGCGTCTACCGCAATAACTTCATGCATAAGCGCTGGCTGCTCTATTCCGCGCTTCTGTCACTACCCCTGCCATGGATGGCTGCTGAATTGGGCTGGTTTGTGGCTGAATATGGCCGTCAGCCGTGGACAATCAGCGGCATTCTGCCGACTTCGTTATCGACATCGAGTCTGTCCGCTGCATCGGTGCAGGCCAGTCTGGGCGGGTTTGTGATTTTTTATGCCGCCCTGACAGCCGTGGAAATGTATCTGATGGTCAAATATGCACGCAAAGGCCCTGCTGCCCTGCATGAGCACTAACGCGCGTTGTTTGTCCCATTTTAAAGGAGAAAACGTATGATATTCGATTATGAGACACTAAAATTAATCTGGTGGCTGCTGCTGGGCGTTTTGTTGGTTGGCTTCGGCGTAACCGGTGGCTTTGATCTGGGCGTGGGCGCCATGCTGCGGATTATCGGGCGCACAGATGATGACCGTAAGGTGATGATCAACTGTATCGGGCCAACCTGGGATGGTAATCAGGTCTGGCTGATTCTCGGCGCCGGCGCGGTGTTCGCCGCCTGGCCGCTGGTTTATGCCAACGCATTTTCCGTGCTCTACCCGGCGATGCTGGCAGCCCTGTTTGCGCTGTTCTTCCGGCCGACCGGTTTTGAATACCGGGCCAAGATTGCCGATGCGCGCTGGCGCGCATTCTGGGACTGGGGATTGGTGGTTGGCGGCGCAGTGCCTGCGGTGGTCTTCGGTGTTGCATTTGGCCTGGTGCTTGAGGGCATTCCGTTTCACTATGATGAGAATATGCGCATCATCATGGATGGTAACGTGCTGGATGCACTGACGCCGTTTGCGCTGTTCTCGGGAGTCGTTTCATTGGTGATGTTGGGCATGCATGGCTCGGCATTCCTGAATATGAAAGCGCGGGGCAGTGTGCAGATGCAGGCGCGGCGCTGGTTGGGTATGTTGTCCATCACATTGATTGTCCTGTTTGCGCTTGGCGGAGTCTGGGTGGCCAATGGCGTGGAGGGCTATGTGCTGCAACCCGGCGGAAATCTTAATCATGCCTTGACGCCGCTGAATCAGCACGTTTCCCGTGCCGCCGGTGCATGGATGCATAATTTCGACAACATGCACTGGATGTGGTTGGCGCCTGCGCTGGGTTTTGCCGGGGCTTTGCTGGCCGGGCTGTTGCGCTCGGCTCCGCGCCTGGCGCTATTGGCCTCCGGACTCAGTGTGAGCGGTGTGATTCTGACTGCTGGTTTCGCCGCTTTTCCGTTTATGCTGCCCTCTTCAAGTGTGCCGTCGCAGAGTCTCAGCATCTGGAATGCCAGTGCCAGCGAACATTCTCTGGCTCTGATGCTGATTGCAGCATGCATTTTTATACCGCTGATTCTGCTCTATACCACATGGGTGTATCGGGTGTTGCGCGGGCCTGTGCGTTCAGAGGATGTGAATAAACAGGAATATGGAACGTATTAAGCTATTTTATCAGAAAGGAGGTTGACCAATGTGGTATTTTGCATGGATTCTTGGCGTGCTGCTGGCCTGTTCGTTTGGAATCATGGCGGCAATATGGTACGAGTTTCATCAGGATGATCTGATGGTTGAATAAGGCAGTATCTACAGTATTTATCAAGAAAGGAGATCGCAATGGCGGAAAAAAATGAAGGCGCAGGGATGAAAGCCAAGGGGATGAAAGACTTCGTGGCCGAAGCAAAGGCCAGGGTGGCGGAGGTCGCCACAGCAGATGTGGCCGCACTACCGGAAGGCGCGGTTTTGCTGCTGGATGTGCGCGAACCGGGTGAATTTCAGGCGGGATATCTGCCCGGCGCCATCAATGTGCCGCGCGGCTTGCTGGAGGTGAAAGCCGACCAGAGCATGCCGCCGCACGATGTCCGGCTGGCGGATCGGAGTCAGCCCATTATCGCCTATTGCGCCAGCGGCGCGCGCAGCCTGCTGGCAGCATCAACACTGCAGGAGATGGGATTTAAAAATGTCAAATCAATGGCAGGCGGCTTCGGCGCCTGGAAACAGGAAGGGCGCAATGTCGTTGTCCCTTAGCTACATCTGAAAACTTAAGCTTAAAGGCCTGCCGATCAGGGAGGGGGAGGGGCGGCAGGCCTTCGTAGGCTCGTTTTCACTGGCATGGTGGCTCATAATGAACTGAACCCGGATATAAGGTGGGCGTAGCACTCCGGCATCAGGTATCCCGTCAAGGCGGGATTCACACAACCGGAATAGACAGACTCCCGTTCAGTTGATATCGGCCCAGACTTATAAGCCCCATGGCCAGTGTAACGCGTTGTTGTTTCCGTGTAATAATACTTATCGTCATCGAAATCTGCAACTTTAATCTACGGGAGTGTTTTATGTTACTTTTTGATGCCGCCAGGCCGAACCCTCGCGCCATACGCATGTGGCAGCGCCGTATTGAACGTAGAATCACCGAGCCGCTCTACGCCGCCTTCCACTATGGCCCGGCGCTTGAGATGTACAGAAGCCGAATGGTGGTGCTGCCGGAATGCGCAGGTGCTTTTAAAACGCTGATGCATGATGGTCTCTCATGGCTGGATGGCCTGCTTGTTGATCGCGATACGATCATTCCGGGCAGGTTCTCAGTGGTCGATATCGCGCTCTTGGTGGCGCTTGATTTCGCCGATAGCATTGGTTGGCATCTTGCGCCGGAACTTACACAGATCCATCGCTGGTTCACCGCCACTGCGGCCCGGCCATCGGCAGCGGCGAGCCTGCACAAAAAGTCTTCGCAGACCGGGGTTCATTATTAGAAGCAGAAAGCAGCTCAACGATATTCTGTCGCGACTGAAGTCAGAACGTGTTTCGCTGGCGAAAGGCGATCACCTGTTTCATCAGGGTGATCAGGTTGTCAGTTTTCACTATGTCACATCCGGAAAAATAAAGCTGATGAGAAACACGATCGAAGGTGGTCAGACGCTTATTTATGTGGCGATGGCGGGGGAAACACTGGCCGAAGCATCACTGTTCTTTGATCAGTACCACTGTTCCGCAGTGGCCGATTCGGAATCGGAGATTGTGACTTACAGGAAGTCAACACTGCTGGCGCACCTCGAACAGCATCCGGCTGCGATGAAAGATTTTCTGAAACTGTTTGCCGGCCAGGTGCGAGATTTAAGAGCCATCAATGAGATCAAGAATATTCGCGCAGCGAAAGAGCGTATACTGGCGTTCATCCGCCATGGCATGAATGAGCATCAGGAGTTGCACCCGGAGATGTCGCTCAAAGATGTGGCTTACCAAATCGGCCTTGCCCATGAAACATTCTACCGGGAACTAAAAAAGCTGGAACAAGCCAAGCTACTGATACGGCATGATGGGTATATAAAACTATTGTAACTACTCAGTTTGACTCCACGCATCATGGGAAAATTCTTGGAAGCGCGACTTCAGTCGCGCCAACAGCATGATATGCGCGGTTAAAGCAGCACCTCCAGTGCAAACAAATCATTTTGATTGTTGAATGCGTTCATCGATATGATTCAAATCATATAGGGCTCGCTCACATCATCGTAGTGTTCGGGGATTGGTACGCTAATGGAATCTAGGGATACGGCGTACAGTAAAAACTGAATACCGGAGCAAGCTAATGAAACGAGTCATGATTTTATTCGGGGTGGTCTGCGCATTGGGCATATCTGTTTCCGTCTACGCCAAAGATAAAGCCGATGGCATGGAATCCATGATGCAACATCACCACATGTCGCAACATCATCAAATGATGCACATGATGAAAACAGGTTCTGATAAACGGACATCACTGCAGCTGCCCGAGGAGATGAAAGCGCAGCAGCTGGCGATGATGCGTGAGCATCTGGAAGCAGTGAACAATATTATCGCCGATATTTCCACAGGAAAATTCGAAGCAGCATCCAAAATCGCCCATCAAAAGCTGGGGCTGACGCCTGAAATGAAAAAAATGTGCAATATGTTTGGCAATGATGATTTTCGCACCCTGGGGCTGGCTTTTCATAAAAGCGCCGACCACCTGGGCGATGTACTCAAGACCGGCAATATGAAGCGCTCGCTTGCCGCACTGCACAACACCATGAACTCCTGCGTGCAATGCCATGCAACATTCCGACAATAGGTTGAGAAAATCGCCAATTAATCTTTTCGGTTTGATTTCGAGAGTGCAGGGTTAGAGGATAGCACACAGTTACTGAAATGAAATGTAAGTATTCAGCTTCGATATCTGCAGTACAAGAGTCTCGGAGGTGCGGCTTCAGTCGCGCAATCAACTGAGTCATGCGCGGCTGAAGCCGCACCTCCGGGGAAGCTGAAGTCACGGTTTTGGGCATCGCCCGGCCAACTGCAGGAGATTGTCAGAATGAAGAGGCAAACAATATTTGAAGCTGTGGGCGGATTGCCTGTGATGGAGCGCGTCCACAAGCGCTTTTACGACAAAGCGTATGCCCACCCCTGGCTGGGTCAGTTTTTTGAAGGCCATAGCCAGGAGGCGATTGAACTGCGCCAAACCCAGTTTATGGCGGAGAAGATGGGCGCGAAAAGTGTTTATCCGGGCCGTGAATTGCCGCTGGCCCATCGCCGCATGTATATCAGCGAGGAGCTGTTGACGCTGCGTCAGGCGCTGCTGCGCGAGGCGCTGGAAGAAGAGGGCGTGGCCGAAAAGCTGATCATCCGCTGGCTCAAGATTGACAAGGCGTTCTGGGGCAAGGTCGGCAATGCATCGCTGGAGGAGTTCCATCGGGTGGATTTCAAGTATGAACAACCGCTGATCGTTGAAAAACCGGATGTATAGAGTCCCGATCTGTTCTCATCATGGTAGCCGGCCATGAAGTGCCTGATCCATGCATGGCATCATCACGAAGGAGAGTTGCGCCGCTGGTTGGTGTCGCGACTGGGCAACCCGGCAGATGCCGAAGATCTGCTGCAGGATGTGTTTGAAAAAGCGATGTTGCAGGGTGAGAAATTTTGCTCCTTGGAAAATGCACGGGCATGGCTGTTTCGGGTGGCCCGCAACACCTTGATTGATCGCTACCGGGTGCAGCGCGATCAGGTGGAACTGCCCGATGATTTGCCGCTCGATGAAGCTGAATCCGAAGCAGTCGAAGAGTTATCGGAGTGCCTGCCGCGCGTCTTGTCGGAACTTTCAGCCGATGATAGGGAGGCGATCACCTTGTGCGATCTGAACGGCATCTCGCAACAGCGATTTGCCGACCTTAAGGGCATCAGCCTGCCTGCCGCCAAGTCTCGCATACAGAGAGCGCGCCGCAGGCTGCGCCAAACACTGGAAACAAACTGCCAGGTGCGCAGGGATCAGGCAGGCAAAGTGTGCTGCTTTGTGCCGAGGCCGCCTGTTAAATAATGGGTCAAGCCTGAATAATCCAAAAACATGTGAAACTTGAAGGCCCCATTTTGTTCCCACACCGTAAAACGACCATTCGATGGAATGGTCGTTTATGAAAAATATCTCAATAATATCAACTATTTATATGGTGGGCGATAGTGGGATCGAACCACTGACCCCTGCCGTGTGAAGACAGTTGAATTCGACGTATTTTAAATGGGATAAAGTGGTCTTATGTGTTGAAAGTCGTTGTGAATAAAGGTTTTTTACGCAGTTAACTTTTTCTGATGATGCCACTCTAACCCATATTCATACTTCTTCAATGGGCAGTTTCATTTCAACTTGGTCTCAAAAGTGAAAAAAACGATGGTCAATTTTTGACCACTACCGCATATGGTTGTGGTGTTAGCGTGAAATAAAATTGCCAAAATTTACATGTAGACGGCGAATCACCCAGCTACTTCATTGCTGCAAACCTTAGTCCGGACAAATTTATTTCCAATATCTATTATAACTGGACATAAATATTCCCAGTTATATCATTTGCTTGTCAGAGAAAGAGATGGAGCAAGTGCATGATTGATACGCTGAAAGAGATGATCCTTGATTTTCAGGAGGCCGAGTGGCCGACAGGCGTGCCTCGACGACTGGAAGTAACGCCGTTGCCGGGAAAAGCAATGGTCTGCATTGGTGTTCGG
>Ga0256829_1003272_pt1 | contig 11366 bp, 10 predicted proteins | sample 131447metaG_FD_185979 | JGI IMG/M metagenome (GOLD analysis project Ga0256829, IMG submission 185979) | Hydrothermal vent microbial communities from Lau Basin, Pacific Ocean - 131-447 | ecosystem: Environmental > Aquatic > Marine > Hydrothermal vents | place: Pacific Ocean: Lau Basin | collected... | reverse complement strand
CCTTTTTATTTTATGGACCTACACACGACTTCGGGACCCACAGCGCCTTTTTTAACGGTAAATGACAGCTTGTTGAACCGCCGTTTTACACAGCACTATCCCCTACCCGTTGTTTTAGGGATTGAGGAGTATCTGCAAGGACCACTGCTGAGTTATATCAACGAACTCGGGTATGTTGCTTTTGGTTTTGAAGCAGGGCAACACGACGATCCCTTGAGCATTCAGAATTGCTACGATTTTGCGCGTTTGTCCCTAGAGATCATAGGACTTATTGCTGATGGATCAGAGCAAGAACAGCGACTCCGACTAGGACGCCAGTGCAGTGATCTGGAACAGTTCTACGAGATCATTCACAGACATCAAGTGCAGCGGCGAGAAGCTTTTAAACTAAATCCTGGTTATCGCAATTTTCAGCAGGTTCCCTCTGGAACACTTTTAGGCTACGATGGTGACCAGGCCATGGTCTTAGATCAGAAAGGGCAATTGTTCATGCCCTTATACCAGGGACAAGGAGAAGACGGTTATTTTCTAATTCGCAGTGTGCCTGCGTTCTTTTTGGGCCTGAGTAAAATACTTAGAAAATTACGTGTGGATAAGGTATTTCCTTTACTTCCCGGAGTACATTGGATGACCGAAGACAAAAGTAAATTAAGGATCGATCTTAAGATAGCGCGGTTCTTTACCACAGAAGTGTTGCATCTATTCGGGTATAGAAAAAAGGAAAGGTCCGCAGAAGAACTCATAGTGACCAACCGAGAGGCGGCTTCTAAGCACGAGGCTTATAAGAAGGCGACTTGGTATTAACTCAAATCACGCAGTTCTATAGTCTCTCCTGGATTTACAAAAGCAAAGGCAGTATATCCCATTGCCTTGAAGTCATCTAATTGTTTTCCGAGATTTTTTGCCTTATAATCAAGCAAAACAGTATTGCCATCCGCTCTAAGTGAAGCTGCGTGCTCGCGCATTGCTCGTATAGAATCTGCATCTTTATTGCCTAAGAGCGCAATGCGTTTGCGGCTGTCCGGAATTTCAAAGCCTTGTTCTTCTAATATCAAAGCCAAGCGCTCAAAGCCGATCGAAAAACCACAAGCTGGCACTTGTTGTTTTCCACCGAGGAAACGCCCTATCATACGGTCATAACGCCCACCTCCGGCAATGGACCACGAGTAGCCCTTAACCTTGACTTCGAAGATCATTCCGGTGTAATAACCCATTCCGCGAACCAAAGAAAGATCAAAGGCTATGTCTATGCCAGAGCCTGTTTCCTTTTGAATGGTATCGATCACGAATTTTAGATCTTCCAGCAGTTCGGCAGGAACTATTTGCTGTGATTCGTTAGCAGTTATAAAGTCTTCGAAAGTATGTGAGGTAAAGGAGGAAACTATTTCTATAAATGTGTCACATTGCTGTTGATCTAGCTCAGTGGTAGCCAATTCTTCCTTGATTCCACCGATACCGATCTTGTCCAGTTTGTCTAAAATGATAAAGACCTCTGCGGCTTGATCTTCGTTAAATCCGCAGTAATTGGCAATAGCCATTAAAAGGCGCCTGTCATTGATCTTTACTTCAAAACCGTCTAAGCCAAATTGCTTCAAAGTTGCAGTAGTGGCAGAGATAAGTTCCAACTCAGCCAAATAAGTAGGGTCTCCAATGACATCTATGTCGCATTGGGTGAATTGGCGGTAACGCCCTTTTTGAGGTCGCTCTGCACGCCAAACATTTCCTATCTGAATAAACTTATTCACCTTGGGCAATTGGCCCATATTATTGGCGTAAAAACGCGCTAAAGGCACCGTCAAGTCAAAGCGCAGCCCGAGATCGGCCAAGTCGTCCATACTAGATTTAGCCAATTTATCTCCTCGTTTAAGGATCTTGAAGATCAACTTCTCGTTCTCTCCACCTTGTCCGCTGGATAGCAAGTCGATGTTCTCCACACAGGGAGTTTCGATCTGTCTGAATCCGAAGGTTTGATAATGCTCCAAGATCACATTTTGGATGTAATTTCGAATCGCCTTTTGATCGGCTGTGAACTCGCGCATGCCCTGAGGAGGTGTCTTTAATATCTTCATGGGTTCCCTTTGGATTTTTAAGATGCCACAAAAATAGCAATTGCACTACAGATGCAGAAATACCGCGCTCCTTATTTTCAAAGCCCACCCATCCAACCGGGTCGATCCAGGTTGCGATACTGAATGGCTTCTAGTAAATGCTCCTCTTTGATCTGAGAAGCTCCATCCAGATCTGCCATGGTACGCGCAACTTTCAATATCCGATCGTACGCTCGAGCAGATAGCCCCAAACGATCCATGGCCTGCTTTAAGAGTTCTTTACTAGCTTGATCCAACGTGCAATACTTTCTAATAGCCTTAGACTGCATTTGTGCATTGTAATGCACTGTTTCTTGATCTTTGAATCGCTGCTCCTGGATTGCCCTTGCCTTTATAACCCGAGCTCTTATAGTTGCACTAGAAGTTCCTGCCGGAGCATCGCTTAGTTTATCGAACCCCACAGGGTTAACCTCAATATGCATATCCATTCTGTCTAATAAGGGACCTGAGATACGCCCTAAATACCTTTGGATCTCCTGCGGAGAGTTGACCACAGGAGCATCTGGTTCGTTGAAATAGCCTCCTGGACTTGGATTCATACTAGCAACCATCATAAAACTAGCCGGATAGGTAACATTGAAACGGGCGCGAGAGATACAAACTTCTCGATCTTCTAAGGGTTGTCTCAAAACTTCCAGAACTGCTCGTTTAAACTCTGGGAGTTCATCTAAGAACAATACGCCATTATGTGCAAGTGAGATCTCCCCTGGCTGAGGATAGGTGCCTCCTCCTACCAAAGCCACATCACTTATGGTATGGTGAGGACTTCTAAAGGGGCGCTGGGTTAGTATTCCTTTTGCCTCTTTGGTGCGACCTGCAACAGAATGGATCTTAGTGGTTTCCAAGGCTTCGTCCAAGGTCATGGGTGGCAAAATAGACGGAAGCCTTTTGGCAATCATGGTCTTGCCAGAGCCCGGAGGCCCGATCAGCAGTATATTATGGCCTCCTGCAGCTGCCACCTCCATACAGCGTTTAATACTTTCTTGCCCTTTGATATCGGCAAAATCCATGCTGATAGTGTCATTTTGTTTTGCAAAAAGCAAGTTTGGATCTACCAATACTTGTTTTAAGGCCGTCCCTTTATTAAAATGATCAATTACTTCTCCGATGGACTGAGCCCCATAGACCTCAAGTCCTCGAACTATGGCTGCCTCTTCGGCATTTTGGGCGGGAAGTATCATACGTTCAAAGCCCTCTTCCCTTGCCTTTATTGCCATGGGCAATGCTCCTCTGATGGGTTGCAGCGTACCGTCCAGAGAAAGTTCTCCCATCATGATATAAGCTTCCGGATCGTGCTCTTGGGCGATTTGCTCACTGGCCAATAAAATACCCATAGCCAAAGGCAGATCGTAAGCGGCGCCTTCTTTTCGAAGATCTGCCGGAGCCATATTGAGGGTTAACTTTTTGCCTGGGATTTTAAAGTTGTGTGTGAGCAGGGCTGCAGCAATGCGGTAATTGCTTTCTTTGATCGCGTTATCTGGCAATCCGACCAAATGATATCCTATGCCATTATCTACATGGACCTCTATGGTAATGGTGGTTGCATCTATACCGAAAACGGCACTCCCGAATACTTTTGTAAGCATAGCTTAATGATTGGGAGGAGTAATACCCTAGCAAGCTAACAAAGCGAGAACGAAAATTTGAGGGCTAAACTATACTTATACCACCCGATTCATAAAAATGTAGTTCAAACTATTGCTCGGAAACCAAGGCCTCTGCACGTTTTATCTCAAATGGAGTAAACCAGTCCCAACTCACCCCTACGCTTACTTGATTTCCGGAATCGACAAAACGGTAATTGTAATTGTCATGACCATAGATATAACTGACAAAAAAGCCAAAGTCACTTTTAAAAGGATACCAGGTACCAAAGACCTCTGTTCGTAGCGGTTCCACGCTGGGGTGCGCTCCGGATATACCTTGTAAGCGGAAGCCGACCGAATATTTAAGCGTCTCTTTATAGGTGTGTAGGTATTCATATTCAATGCCCATTCTATGGCGCCCATAGATATCAATATCTAGCGGATTATAACCCCCAATGTCTGCCACAAAGAACATATTGTTGTGCCACAATTCATACCAACCGGTAAAGGAATGCACCTGATACGGCGTATTCTTTTTAAGGTTGTTGAGTCTAAAGTTCCCACTGACTCTAGTGAAGTTCGTAGAAAAGTTTCCGTTGACTCTGTTGAGAATGTCAGACAGATTGGTTTGATCGGTTATAGCCGCATAAACGGCATCGCAGGGCGAAGTTTCGTCGTCTAAGTTGGTGTCGAAGGCACATCCTGATTGGCCGTTGGAATAATGTCCAGATTCTAAAGCAGCAGCAACAAAGTGGTTCCCGTCCGTCTTCCGCAGCAACTGAAAGCCTAAAAAAACACGATAAGAGGGCGTTTTAACAGGTCGGGAATTCTCGTTATACATGCGGATATGTGGCTGAAAGCTAGCGTAAAACGTACTGCTAAAACGTTTGTCATTCACGTCTTGCAAGTTCTTGACCATATTGTTGTAAAAGCTGTAATAAACCACCGGATTGGCATCAAAAAGTATCTCTTCTTGTTCTACCATACTGGAGAGGTAGCGAACAGTGGGTTTAATACTAATAGGATAATAATCTCCAAAAACAGAGGTTCGTTGCTGAGTTTGTTGCGCCAATCCTGTAAGGCAAAACAGGCCGGCCAAAAAGACAATTTTACGCACGACAGATTAAGATTAGTGTTGCTCTTGTGAAGGTACTATAAAGAAATGTAAAAGCGACTACCGGGCGGCAGTCGCTCTTATCTTAACAGACTAACTTAACTCGTGGTGCTTGCGCCTGCACCTGTGGAGTTATTAAATAGTCCAGAAAACTTGAAAAGGTTGCGCAGAAATTTTAAAAAAATTTTAAAACCTTGTTTTTTAATTACTTAGATGTTGTAATAAGGCCTGAGTAGAACCATCATGTGTTTCAGAAACATGTCCCGACTCAATATCACTCAAAGTATTCTTAGCCAAAACTTTACCTAATTGCACACCCCACTGATCGTAACTAAAAATATTCCAGATCACCCCTTGAGTAAAGAGTTTATGCTCGTAAAGGGCAATGAGCTTTCCGAGGGAATTAGGACTCAGTTGCTCTATCAGAATCGTATTGGTAGGACGATTCCCTGTAAATACCTTAAACGGCGAATCTACCTGCTGCCCTTCAGTTCCCGTCATTAAAGCTTGGGTCTGGGCAATGAAATTGGCCATAAGTGCATCTTGATGCGCTTTCTGGTTGTGCTGATCTTTTTTAAAACCGATGAAATCCGCAGGGATCACTTTAGTCCCTTGGTGGATCAATTGAAAGAAAGCGTGCTGGGCATTGGTCCCTGTAGATCCCCAAACTATGGTCCCCGTTTGGTAATCGATCACCTCTCCGTTGCGATCAACTCCTTTCCCATTACTCTCCATTATGGCTTGCTGCAAATAAGGAACCAGCTTGGTCAAATACTGCGTATATGGAATAACGGCCTCACTTTCGGCACCTACAAAGTTGTTGTACCAAACAGAGATGAGGGCCAACATAACCGGGATATTCTGCTCAAAAGGAGTATTAGCAAAATGCTGATCCATTTCGTGTGCACCTCGGAGCAAGTCCTCGTATTGCTCATAGCCGATCGCACATGCAATGCTCAAACCTACGGCACTCCAAAGTGAAAAACGACCTCCAACCCAATCCCACATGGTAAAGATGTTGTTAGGGTCAATTCCGAAGTCTTTTACCGCCGGAATATTGGTGCTAACGGCAACAAAGTGTTTTGCGATATTCTCTTCGGAGGTATATTGTAAGAACCATTTGCGAATGGTCTGGGCGTTCATAAGGGTTTCTTGGGTAGTAAAACTTTTAGAAACAATGATGAACAAAGTAGTTTCTGGGTCTAACCCTTTTAGTGACTCGATAACGTGATCGCCCTCTACATTCGATACAAATCGAACATTCAAATGGTTACGTTGGTTGCGCAAGGCCTCCACAACCATATCCGGACCAAGGTCGCTCCCACCTATTCCTATATTCACTACATCGGTGATGCTTTTACCGGTATAGCCTTTCCAAGCACCAGAAATGACCTGGTCAGTAAATGATTTTATCTGCGCCAAGACCTCTGAAACCTCTGGCTTCATAGCAGAGAAGTTACGCAATGCCGTATGTAGCACAGCGCGATCTTCGGTCTTGTTAATGTGTTCTCCTGTAAATTGAGCAACAATCGCTTCCTTAAGTTTAACCTCCGAAGCAAGATCCAGCAAGGCCTCTTTTATTGCAGCATTTATATGGGTTTTAGAAAAATCCACATAAAAATCCTGCCATTGCAAACTATAGGCTGCTGCCCTGTTGGCATCCTCTTTAAAAAGATCTTGCAAATTGGTGTTAGCAGTATTTTCAAATAAAGCAGTTAAGGCTGCCCAGGCTTTGGTTTGTGTCGGATTTACAGACGGAAAACTCATTTTTTTCACTTTGGTTATCCCTGCAAATTTAATCACAAATCAGTAGAGACCCTTATCTAAAATGACCAAATTGTGCCGAATTGCAAACAAAACCAATCCGGCTACGTTCTTAGAATTGGTTTTCTGTAAAAGATTGTTCCTATGGCCCTCTACAGTGCGCGGGCTGATAAAAAGTCGCTCTGCTATTTCTTGAGTGGTGAGTTGGTCGCAAATAAGTTGAAGCACTTCCTTTTCTCGACTGGTCAGCTCGTCTGCATCGATTACCGTTCGGTGTTGACCGCCTTGAAGCTCATCTTGAATGATCTGCATGACCTGATAATTGTAATAAAATCCACGGCTTACCACTTCTCGAACCGTATGTTTTACGGTTTTAGGAGTAGAATTCTTAACTAAGAAAGCCGCTGCACCTATATCTACCATATTGGCAATAAACCCACGGGTGTTGTAACTGGTAAGCGCAATGACCTTAACCTGCGGATATTTCTTCAATACAGCTTTGGTTGCCTCTATCCCGTTGAGCATGGGCATCTTAAGATCGGTCAAGATTACATCGGGGAGCTCGTCCATGGTGGCCAAGGTATCCAGTAGTTTTTGACCATTCTCTGCCTCAAAGACCACTTCGAAATCGGGCTCACGTTCCAAGATAAAGGCTATGCCTTTGCGAAATAGTTCTTCATCGTCGGCCAAACCGATCCGTATTATCTTATCACTCATGCTGATTTAATTTTAATGAAAAACTTATTCCTTCTCCGGGGGAACTTTTAAAAGTCGAGCTAGCTCCTAAAAGCGCCACTCTACTTTCTATATTCTTCATGCCGAGCCCTGGACTTCCACCACTCTCGGTATTTTCAAAGCCCACTCCGTTGTCTGTATACAGCAGGCTCAATGGTTGTTGTTTAATGGAAATGGTAATAGCACTCGCCTTGCCGTGTTTAAGTGAATTGTTGACCAATTCTTGGATTATTCGGTACAGATGAAGCTCCGCCTTGGCGTCGAGTAATTCGGGCTGATAATCGCTATTAAAGCTGATCAAGTTGGCTGTAGCCCTATTAAAGTCATTGGTAAGTTCTTCTACTGCTGGAATTAGTCCGAATTTTTCAAGAACAGGCGGTAGGAGATCATGGGCTATGCGTCTGGAACTCTCTAGAGTAGTATTGGAGATTTGCAGAATAGTACCCAAGAGCTCGTTGGATTCTTGTTCATTCACGCCTCCTTCTAAAAGCACATTGGTGTTCAAAGAAACTATATTCAGCTTAGAGGAGATAGCGTCGTGCAGGTCTTGTGCTATGCGCTTGCGTTCCTTTTCTTGGGTGAGAATGGTGGCTTGTAGCATTTCTTTCTGATGCGATATTTCCAAGTTGGCCTTCTCTAGCTCAGCATTGATGACCTTCTTCCTCGACAAAAAGAAAAAGGTAACCAGAGCAATGGCCATCAGCAATAAAAAGCTAAGCGCAATAAGAATTAAAGAAATTATGTCTGTGTTCTCAAACATCTAGGCACTGTGCTTTAAGCTTCTATAATTTTGGAACCACTCCACCATGATCAAGGTTTGAAAGATCAAATAGAATACAATATTGAGGTTCAAAAGCAAGATATAACTGTCTTGAGAAAGTTCGTACTGCAAGTTTCCGCTAGCAAAAATCAGGGTGCTACAAATCAAATAGACAAACACCCCTACATTTACAATAATAAAGGGCGTCTTAGCACTGATTGAACGATAAAAGTATACGACACAATACCCGATTATTAACGCCTGACTTAGCGAGATCGCAATAGAATTATACCTGCTAAATAAGCTCGGATCTAATATGTATTGCACCGTCATGAACGCCAGGAGCGCTCCAGAAAGTATATAAATGATCTTTTTGCTTATAAGCTCTCCGTAAAAAAGACTCAACAGCACCAATTGGATCACCGTATATATACTCGCGATAAATATATTCGGCTTACCCAATATCACAAAGAGGATCATGCCGAGTTGGGTCAACGACATGGCGATGAGATAAAGGGTAAAAATCTTAAAAGCCTTGCTCTGTTTCGCAAAGCTTTTAAGAAATAATAAGGCATTGATTATAAGAATGATCGTAGCGAGATACGATAAATTCTTAAAGAACCGTGTCATAGGTAATTAGCCGTTCAATTGACTCGAAGGGTCACAAACCGGAGGACAAGGCATGGTAAAATCAAAAATATAATTGCCATTATCACGACCGCTTGGGTCTGGTAATTTGTCCTTGTAGGTGCCATCTATTTGGTGTGTACAGCCTACAATTACTAATTTTTCCTGACCATTATCGTCTATTGCCAAATAGGCGCGGACAGCATCAGGATTCTCGGCTAATACACCCGTTAAGTCATCTTTTGGAATCAAAAAAGCTTTAACGGCATTGGGGTTTTGAGTGCGCCAATTGGTTGTCCAGTTGGTCGCATCACTTAACGAAATAGTGTCGTTGGGAGTACTCATAGTTAGGAAATGTTGTTTGGTTATTAAATCACTCCCTGAAGATACTCAAATTGAAGCGCTGATTTTAACAATTACGGTAAATCCGTAATTAGTTTAACGTAAAACCATAGCCTTATTTACATCCCTCGTTGCGCTTGTAATAATCGATAAGTCCGTCTATAGGTCTGCGGATAATATTTCCCAACTCCAAGTGGTAAGGTTTCATGCAATCTCTAATGATATCTTCGGAGAAATGCGCAATGGATCCTATAAAGTGGATAGGGACATGCTGCGCCTCTTTATAGCAGAGTATCTTGTTCTCTATAAACTTGAACATGCCCTCACTGATGAGTTTGTAAAAATAACCGTTCACCTCTTCGCTTGTAAAGATAAACTCTGCGAAGGACGCCAGATAGGTATTCGGATTCGGACGTTTATAGACATTGAGTTTGATCACATCGGTGTTCAGATCAAAGCGCTTTTCAAACTCTTTGGCCAGTTTGTCTGGCATTTTCTTGTAGAAATAATCGCGGATAAGACGTTTTCCAAAATAATTTCCACTGGCTTCGTCCATTAGGGCATAACCCAAGGAATCAACTTCCATGTGGATGTCTTTACCGTCAAAGTAACAACTGTTAGAACCTGTTCCCAAAATACAGACAATACCAGGTTTGTCTGTAGCCGCGTAAACTGCAGCGGCTACATCTTCTTGTACACTGATCTTGGCTCCCATAAATAGGTTTTGCAATACAGCGTAAAGCGATGCTCTTGGAGACGGTGTTCCACAGCCAGCGCCGTAAAAGTCTACCTTTTTAACCGTTTTGAAAAGCCCAACAAGTTCGGTGTTCTCACGGATGCGACTTTCTAATTCGTCGGGTTCTACTACGGCCGGATTCAAGCCCTTGGTACGGGTCTTGAGTACTTTTTCGCAGGAATCGTCAAGGAGGACCCAATCGCACTTGGTGGATCCTCCATCAGCAATTAAAATCATAATTAAATCTTAGATACTGGCAATATGAGCCGCAAGGTCGATCAATTTAGACGAATATCCGTATTCGTTATCGTACCAAGCCACCAATTTAAAGAAGTTGTCGTTCAGTGCAATTCCTGCATCTGCATCAAAATTACAGGTGTTTGGATCGGATACGAAATCCTGAGAAACCACAGGCTCGTCTACAAAGTCGATCACCCCGGCATATGCTCCGGCTGCTGCATCTTTGAAAAGTGCTTTTACTTCTTCATAAGTTGCAGATTTCTCTGTACGTACTGTTAGATCTACCACAGATACATCCGCAGTAGGAACACGGAAAGCCATACCAGTTAATTTTCCTTTCAACTCTGGAATTACTTTAGTTACTGCTACGGCAGCTCCAGTAGAAGTAGGAATAATGTTATTCAAGGCAGATCGTCCTAAGCGATAGTTCTTACGAGAAGGTCCGTCTACTGTCATTTGGGTCGCTGTTGCAGCGTGAACAGTGGTCATAAGGCCTTCTACAATACCGAGGTTATCGTGGATCACTTTGGCCATAGGTGCCAAACAGTTGGTAGTACAAGAGGCGTTAGATACGATCTTGTCTTCTGGCTTCACCTTGTCGTGGTTCACACCCATTACGAACATCGGTGCGTCTTTAGAAGGTGCAGAGATCACTACTTTCTTAGCTCCGGCATCTAAATGCGCCTTGGCAGTGTCCATGGTAGTGAAGATTCCAGTACAATCGATAACGATATCAACTCCAGCTTCGTCCCACTTCAATTGAGAAGGGTCACGCTCCGCAGTTACTCGTACTGTGTTTCCATTCACTTTCAAGTGTCCGCCGTCTACGGCTACAGTACCAGCAAATTTTCCATGTACTGAATCGTACTTCAACATATAGGCCAAATGATCTACATCTAAGAGATCGTTTACTGCAACCACCTCAACATTAGGATTTTGAGAGGCAATTCTAAAAGCCAATCTTCCAATTCGGCCAAAGCCGTTAATTCCAATTTTTGTCATAATTATATGAATTAAACAGACGTGATGTCTGCTACTCGAATTAGTTCTACATCTATTTCATTTTCCCCACTGATCGCTCTCGCGAAGGGAACATATACTATTTTTCTGTTTGCTATTCCAACCATAACATCCTGTTGCCCTGCCAACAAGGCATCTATGGCGCCAACTCCTAAACGACTTGCCAATACGCGGTCATAACAACTCGGTGCACCACCGCGCTGAATATGCCCTAATACAGTTACGCGTACCTCGTAAGCGCTCATATTGTCCTCTATGTATTTAGCCAGATCAAAGATGTTCTTCCCTATCTGATCGCCTTCTGCCACTACAATGATGCTGGAAGTCTTTCCAG
>Ga0256829_1003271_pt1 | contig 11368 bp, 7 predicted proteins | sample 131447metaG_FD_185979 | JGI IMG/M metagenome (GOLD analysis project Ga0256829, IMG submission 185979) | Hydrothermal vent microbial communities from Lau Basin, Pacific Ocean - 131-447 | ecosystem: Environmental > Aquatic > Marine > Hydrothermal vents | place: Pacific Ocean: Lau Basin | collected... | reverse complement strand
AAAAAGAAGAAGTAATTTTTTTGAAGAGCTATAAACCTTCAATTAATTCTTTAATTTCTTCTAGTTCTGCATTTAGACTTGAAGAAGGCATGGTTCGCCCTGCTTTATCATACCAGTAGTTTGCATTCCATTTATCACCTTCTTTTCTATATACAAATGCCATTAACCAGGCTACTTCAGGAGAGTCATCATGTTTTAAGATTAAATGTACATCTTCCAGCTCATCATTTTCAATCATTTCAATAACTTCCAGTAATTCTTCTTTACTCATAATGTTAAGTTTAAACCAATTTCCTTATATTGTTTTAACAACATCTGACCGTGAAATTACAAAAAGTTTTTAATAATTGTTGTTTTTTTTTGTTTGTGATAATATTATTGTATCAATAAATTGCATCCTCTGACATCGCTATTATCAAAACGCCCAAGTATTTCAAATTGATCTTCGTTTATAGTTTTTCCCAGATCTTGCGTTGCTATAAATGAACAACTATGCAGATTTGCCAAATCTATAATATTTATCCCTCCCGAATGACCAACAGATAATATATTTAGCGGATCGTTAACGTCTCTTATTAGAATCTTCATCCAGGGTGGTGTTTGAAAAACACCTCTTCCATATGAATATGCTTGTGATAAAAGTTCTGTCATTCCGTATTCAGAATATATTTTTTCTACTCCAAAACCTGACTTTAGTTTATTATGTAACTCCTCCTTTACCATTTCTTTTCGGTTTCCTTTCATTCCTCCTGTTTCCATTACAATCAAGTCAGGAAAATCAATATCAAACTGTTCTACCATATCTAATAATGCATAAGTTACGCCTAATAAAATTGTTTTCTTATTTTGTTTCTTAAGGATTTGTAAATTCTGATAAAGACTTTTGTAATTATGAAGATAAAAACCGCTTCTGGCATCTCCTGATAACTGAATTAACTTATCTGTCATGTAAACCAATGAAGACCCCGTTCTTTCAAGATAGGAGGGTAATAATGCCAGTAATACATATTCAGAGGGTTTACCAAAAAACAATTGAAACCCTCTTATCATACTCTCTTCATAAACCGATAACTTTTTTACATAATGCTTGCTGGTTGTCATTCCTGTTGTTCCACTACTGGTAAACACCCTTTCGGGGATAAAGTTTCCTGTGGTAATTTTATGATTCTTAAAAAAGGAGATTGGTAAAAAAGGAATTTGATTTATTGTACGAACTGATGAAATAGAAACATTTAATGCATTAATATATTGTTGATATATGATATTGTTTTTAGCTTGAAAATTAAATACTTTAAGTGCTAATTCTTCAAATTCATTTTTTTCCTCTATTTCAAAAATCATCTTTATTAATTCTTCTTCCACTGATAGTTTTTTTAAAATGTGATATATAGTTCAATCTATAATTAAAAGCAAAAATACAGTTTCATTTCTGAGCAATGGCAATAACAGTAAAATTTATTACTGACATGAAATCATTTTGTCATGGTTTTTGTATAGGAAAGTTGAAAAAGAATTAATCTTTTTACTAATTTAGACGACATGGAATACAAAGATTATTATAAAATATTAGGGGTAAGCAAAAAAGCAACAACTGATGAAATTAAAAAAGCTTACCGTAAACTGGCAAGAAAATATCATCCGGATGTGAATCCCGGAAACAAAACCGCTGAGAAAAATTTTAAAGAAATAAATGAAGCCTATCAGGTATTAAGCGATCCGAAAAAAAGAGAAAAATATGATGCCTATGGTGCCGATTGGGCTCATGTAACTGATGAGCAACATGCTGCATGGAATAAGTCCGGAGGTTATAAAAAACAATATGCCGGTACAGGAGGTTTTTCTTCTGCAGGAGGTGCAGGTGCTGATATGGGCGATTTTTCAGAATTTTTCCGCAGTATGTTTGGAGGCGGTGGCTTTTCGGAAAATCCTTTTGGAGGAAGCTCAGGAAGACGTACCAGAAGTATGAAAGGGCAGGACTACCAGGCCGAATTACACCTCCCTTTACGCCATGTTTATACCGACAGCCAACAAATGTTAAATGTTAACGGAAAAAAAATAAGAATTACTATTCCGGCAGGTATTAAAGATGGACAAGTGATTAAGCTTAAGGGTAAAGGTGGCCCTGGACTGAATGGTGGACCGGCAGGAGACTTGTATATTACTATATTCGTGGATAAAGATCCTGTTTTTGAAAGACGAAATAATGACCTTTATATTAACCAGGAAGTTGATTTGTATGATGCCATTTTAGGTGGAGAAATATATATCAATACTCTTGCAGGTAAGATAAAAGTTAAGGTTAAACCAGGAATGCAAAATGGTAACACCTTGCGTTTAAAAGGAAAAGGATTTCCTGTATATAAAAAACCGGGGCATTTTGGCGATTTATATGTTAAATTAAATGTGAAACTGCCAAAACATTTAACTGAAAAAGAAAAAGAATTGTTTAACCAGCTTCGTAACCTAAGAAAAAAATAAATTATGGAAACGATAAAAAAATATATAAAACTAAATGACTTTGCTGCCTTTTATCAAATTGAAACAGAGGTGTTAAATGCTTTTGCAGATGTAGGGTTAATTCATCCCATACCCGAGGTTAACGACCTTGTTATTCCTTATGAGGAAGTAGATAGATGTGAACGTGCAATTCGTATTTATCAGGACCTTAATGTAAACCCTGAAGGTATTGATGTTATTTTGGAAATGAGAGATAAAATTGAACAATTGCAAAATGAACTTAACTTTTTACAGCGTCAACTTTTTCAGTTGAAAGGTCAAAATCAATTTCCTGAAATCATAGATGATGAATATTAACTCAAATTAATTTTTAATTCCTGCTTTTGACGCATTCTTATTTGGGATTTTTTAAAGTAAAAATATTTCAAATCAAAAGTTAAATATATTTGTCCTTTCCTTGAGGTTTATTAATTTTGCACCTTTATAACTCTTCTTGAGCAGGTACTTTTTGTAGTTCTTATATAAAAATAGTTTAAGTAGTTATTATTTACTTTCGGGGTGTGGCGCAGCCCGGTTAGCGCGCGTCGTTCGGGACGACGAGGCCGGAGGTTCGAATCCTCTCACCCCGACTACTAAAAAAGGGGTAACTTGTTTTTTTACAAGTTATCCCTTTTTATTTTTTTCCGGAAATATATTTCTTTACCATTCTTAACAATTCATCTTTTCTTAATGGTTTACTGATGTAGTCATCGCATCCGGCGTTCAAAATAGTGTCTTTATCTGTGCTGAAAGCATAAGCTGTTTGTGCTATCACCGGTAAATCAGGCCGTATTTCTTTTATTTTACGGGTAGCTTCCAAACCGTTCATACCGGGCATTTTGATATCCATTAGAACTAATGAAATGTTTGGGTCTTTTTGTATAAGTTCCAGTGCCTCTTCTCCACTTGCCGAAATAAGTGCTTTATAATGCTCTTTTTCCAATAATAATTTTAAAAAATAACGGCTGGTATCGTCATCTTCCACTACCAGTATGGTAGCTGTTTTTTGATTTGTTGCTGTTGATTGATCTTTTGTCATGATTGCTTTAGCTTTTTTATTATCTGTAATTAAAGGTAATGTAAAATATACCTTTGTTCCTTTATTTAATTCTGATTCTAACCACATTTCTCCTCCCAGAGTTTCCACAAGGCCTTTGGCAATAGGTAATCCTAACCCGGCTCCTTCATATCCTCTCGATAATGAAATGTCTGCCTGATAAAATCTTTCAAACACTTTATCAATATGTTCTTTTCCTATTCCTCTGCCTGTATCAGAAACTGAAAATAAAAGCGTTTTTTTATCTTTAAGAGTATAGGAAAGGATAATATTTCCTTTCTCTGTAAATTTAAATGCATTATCCATCAAATTCATTATAATTTGATTTACTCTTGCTTCATCAGATGTAATAATACTTTTCTGATCTGTTAATGCAGGTGAAAACTCTAACTTTATCCCTTTTTCATTTGCTCTTTGTTTGAAAAAGTTTGTAATATCTTTTAATAATTTATTTAGAGAAAACGGTTGTAAGTTCAACTCTACTACTCCTGCTTCTATTTTAGAAATATCCATAATGTTATTTATCAACCCTAACAGGCGGTTTCCACTGGTTTGAATGTATCCTGCATATTCCTTAATGCTGTTTATGTCAGCATCACCGGAGGTAAGTAAAGAAGAAAACCCTAAAATACCATTTAACGGAGTGCGTAATTCATGAGACATGTTTTGTAAAAATGCTGTTTTTAACCTATCGCTTTCCTGGGCTTCTTCTTTTGCTTTAATAAGTTCCTCCAGCATTTCCTTACGGTCAGTAACATCTTCTTCTGTTGCTACCAGGCGAATAATTTCACCATCTTCATTTAAAACAGGTGAAATAATACTTTGAGCCCAGTACAGGGTACCATTTTTTCTTTTGTTATGAAATTCTCCCTGCCATGTATTTCCGCTGAGGACAGTATCCCATAGTTCTTTATAAAATGATGTGGGTTGTTCTCCGGATTTTAATATACGAGGGTTTTGTCCTGTTAATTCATTTTTATCATATCCGGTTGTTTCACAAAATGCAGGGTTTACAAACTCTATATTTCCTTCTACATCTGTAATAACAATTCCTATTGGATTTTGCATTACAGCCTGCGAAAGCCGGATACTTTCTTCTTCAAATTCCTTTTTACTGATATATAAACTTAATTCAGAGGCTACAGCATCAAAAATTTGAAGAGATAATTTGGAATAAGTATCTATTTTGTGATAGTCCTGGATAATCATTAACCCGTAAACTTTGTTTTGTTTAAAGAGAGGAACCCCCATCCAAATTTCCGGTATAGCTCCTTTACTTTTTATTTTTTTCCTTTTCAGCCATGTATTTATTTCTTTTTTATTTAATAATATGGCTTTCTTACCGGTAACAACTTTTTCAGATAAGGTTCCCTCACCTTTATAGGTAGTTACCAGGTCGTACTCGTCTTCTCCATAAAGGGTTTTAAATTCATTTGTGTTTTCATTCCATGAAATAGCCATAAAATTACGGGTGTCCATTAATCGGCTTAACTCGTCTTTTACAGCTGTAAAAAGCTCATTTAATTTATTAGTTGTTAATACTTTTTTTGTTATCCTGAAAAGTATATCCTGCAGTAAACGGTGTTGCTTGTCATCTGTAATGTTTTTTACAGATCCAATAATTTTTACTAATCTGTTTTTTTCTTTATTCCAAATAGGTAAGGCATGTACTTTTACCCATAATAAGTGTCCATCTTTATGAAAAATACGAACCTCAATACTAACTTTATGGTTATTGAATAATTTTTTTATGGCTCTGTCATCAACTGAAAAATCCGGGGGATATAGGATTTTTCTCCAACCACCTATTTTTATAAACTCATCGGGAGAATAACCGGTTATTTTTTCAAAAGATCCTGCCATCCATATTTTTCCAACAGAACCGTCTTCCATAATTTCGTTTTCAAAAACATACTCTGTAGTCAGTTCCGAAATTAATTTGTATCGTTCTCTGCTTTCTTTTAATTGTTTTTCGGTTTCAACCTGTTGAGTAATATCAGTATAATGTTCTATACGGCCTCCTTTATAAAGTCCCGAATATATGGGCTGACTCCAATGTTCCAGCCAACGGTCTTTTCTTCCTTTTGCAGGCAGCATATGGCAAATAAAGTTTTCAACATATGTATTGTTTTCGTAGGCTGACAGTACTTTTTCTGCAAATGTTTCGGAGTCTTCCAGTTGAAACATTATTTTTTCTTTAACCAGTTTTTTCTTATCCTTACCAATTATTTCGTGTCTTTTTATTCCAAAATATTTCTCTGTTGCCTGGTTAATCCAAACTACATGAAAATTAGCATCTAAAATAAATACACCTACATCGGAAGTGTCAAGCACATCATCTATTAAAGTACGATACCGTGCTTCACTTTCAAATAATTGATGCTCCATTTCCTTTCTGTCAGTAATATCATGGGTAATGGATAAAATATAAGGTTCGTTCTGAATATAAATTATATTAGCAGATATCAACCCGGTTTTTATCTCTCCATTTTTATGCCTGAATAGTATTTCATAATTTTCTATATGGTTTTGTTTTTGTAGTTTTTTTATGAATTCATTTCTTTCTTTAGGTTTTACCCATATTTTTAGAGCTTTTGCAGGTTTACCAATAATTTCCTCTTTAGTATATCCCATTGTTTTTGTAAAGCCGTCATTAATTTCCATAAAAGTACCATCCATTTTGCTTATTGCAGCAGCATTAGGTATGGTAGTAAATGCAGTACGATATTTTTCTTCTGTTTTTTCCCTTAGTTTTATTTCTTCTTCAAGTTCTATTGTTCGTTGACGTACTTTTATTTCCAGCTGCTCTTTTTCGTTTCTTTTTCTTTTTGCGGCATTTTTTATTTTGGCCATGGTTCTTACCTGGGCAATCAACTCTTCCCTTTCAACAGGCTTGGTAAGAAATCCATCAGCTCCTGCTTCCAATGCTTTAACTCTGTTTTCGGCAGAAGTTTTTAAAGCTGTTAAAAAAACCACAGGAATAAGACTTAATTTTTCATCATTTTTTAATTTCTTGCAAACTTCAAAACCATCCATTCCCGGCATAACAACATCCAATAATATCATGTCAGGGTCAACGGATGCGGCAAGGACAATACCATCTTTTCCATTATCGGCAGAATAAAAACCTGCATCAGGAAAAGCCTCTCTAATTAAAGCTTTTATTACTGTAATATTATCTCTGATATCGTCAATAACTAAAATTTTCATATTTGATTTTTTATTCGAAAAAGTTTTTTATTGTTTCCTCAAATTTATTGATATTTATGGGTTTAGGAATATATCCGTCAAAACCATAATTTAAAATTTCATTTTGATCTGCAGTCAATGCGCTAGCTGTAACAGCAATTATGGGAATATGTGATAATTCTTTTTCTTTTTTAATGGCATCAAATACTCTGAAACCATTCATGCCGGGTAAAGCAATATCCAGCAGAATTAAATCAGGAATTAGTGTTTTTGTTTTTTCAATACCTTCTTTTCCATTTCTTGCTTCTGCTATCTCATATTGATCTTGCAAGAAACTTTTAACTGTTAATAGACTGTCCTCATTATCTTCCACAATCAATATTAATGGTTTTTTTCGGTGTGTATGAATTTTTTTTTGATAATTAACTATAATATCTGTGTTTTTGTGTGAGTTAAAGCCCTTGTTTTGCAACATTTGATTAATAAGTTCCAGTAGTTGTTTACTGTTTATTTTTCCTTTTTGTACCAACTGGGAAATATGATTGCTTTTCAAATTCTTTAATTTTTTCAAATCTATCTGTTTGGCAGTAAGTACCAACACAGGTAAATCCCGTGTGTCCACATTTGCCCGTATTAGCTTAAGAAATTGAAACCCGTCTGCCCCGGGAATCATAATATCAAAAATCATAATATCAGGAGTTGTTATTGCAATCTGTTCCAAAGCTTCTTTTCCGTTCCTGGCCACAAGGGTGTTAAAACCGGTTTCTTGTAAAATGTTTTTTAATTGCATAATTGTAGATTCACTGTTCTCTACAATTAGAATCGTTTTTTTTCCTGATGATTTTTCAAAAGTTATTGTTGACTTATTATTACTTATTTTTTCAGAAATAACCGGTACCTTTTCATTTTCATTATCCATGTTCCCCTTAATTTCTACAGGAAGAATTAATGTAAAAACAGAACCTTTGCCGGGAGTACTTTGAACTTGTATATTTCCGCCCAGTATTTCGGCATATTTTTTAGCAATAGACAATCCCAATCCTGTACCCCCATATTTTCTTGCTGTACCACTTTCAGCTTGTCTGAATTCATCAAAAATATAAGGAAGTTGATCCGGAGAAATTCCTATGCCTGTATCCTTTACCTGAATATAAACGTTAGATTCTTTTAAAGAAACACTTACCTCAACTTCTCCTTTTTCGGTGAATTTAACGGCATTTCCAATTAAGTTCTGCAGGATGTGTCTTATTTTATCTTCATCACTGGAAATTAATGGTATTGTCTTATCGGTGTTTATCTTTAACAAGATATTTTTTTCCTCTGCCTGAGGTTTTATTAAATCCACCATTTCTTCAATTATGTTATTTATATTTAATTTTTTAGAAGAAATTTTTAAACGGCCTGCTTCGATACGTGATATGTCAAGAACCTCATTAATTAATTCAAGTAAATGCTTTCCATTTCTTTCAATAACGTTTATATAAGAGAACTCCTCTTCGGGAACTATGTTTTTAAGTTTACGTTTTAATAAACTTGATAAGGCAATTACTGAATTCAAAGGTGTTCTTAACTCGTGGCTCATATTTGAAATAAAAGTAGATTTTAACCTGTTGGCTTCATCTAATTCTATTTTCTGCATTTTTAATTCTGTATTTTGCCTCTTCAATTCTTCCGCTTGCGTATTAAGTTCGTGGTCCTGAAAGTTAAGTTCTGTATTTTGTTCTTCAAGCTGCTTTGCCATTTTTTTAACTTTATGAAACTGCAAAACGCCATTTATCCGTGCTGTAAGGGTGGAAAAAACTTCTTTTAATAGTTGTAATGATTCCCGGGAATAGGATGATAAACTGGAAATGGAGATTATTGCAATTACTTGTTCCCCCGATATAATAGGAAGTACTATAATTTCTTTGGGCTTGATTTTTCCGGAAGTAGCAGAAAAAATAAAAGCCGTATTATCAGGGATATCTTTAATCAGGGTTATCGTTTTGTTTATTAAAGCCAATCCAAATTCACCTTCTTTAAATTTTGCCGAAAAACGGTGCTTTGTGTTTTTTGACAGGCCTATAGATTCCTGCAAAATATATTCTGTTCCTTCTTCGTTAAGAAGATATATTGCGCCAATTTGTGAATTTGTTGCATTTACTAACGATTTAATAATTTCTTTCAAAAAAAGGGAAAAATCTTCACGGTCGAAAAGGGAACTGTTAAATTTTAAAACTTTTTCTTCCATGTTTATTTGATACTGGATAACAGATGCCATATTATTAAATGAACCGGCAAGCGTCCCCAGTTCATTTTTTGCTGAATAATCAATTCTGACATTGTAATCCCCCTCTGTAAATTTTTGAGTAGCATTGGTAAAATCAACAATTGGTTGTTTTATAAATATGTTTAATAAATAATTTATAAGAAGTATAGAAATTAATATTATTAATGTCAGAATTAATAATTGTATGTTTAATTGACTTTTTTTATGCTTTGCTGTTAAAAATAATTCGTCAGCTTTATTACTGCTAAAGTTATTGATTGAATGTATTGAACTTAATAGTTGATTAACATGTTTTCCTTCTATCCCGTTTAGCCCGGTTATTTTTTTTACTTCATTTGTTTTTCCGGCTCTAACCAAATCAATAATATCATCCATAATAACATCCCAACGGGAGAAGTTGTCAGCCAGGGTTTTAATATCTGTTTTAGAACCCAGGTATTGTTTATTTAGTATTTTTAACTGTTGTTTTATGTCTGTTTGAGTCTCTTTGATAGTTTGAAGAATTTTTTGTTTTTCTGATGTGTTTTTAGCTGTTAGAAATTTTTTTATCATTAGGTTATTAAAAATAATATCTGCTTCAAGTCTACTCAGCGCTTTTTTAACCTGTATAGGGTGCTCATATAAATATCTTGTTTGATGCCAAAGTGTATTTGTCTGTCTCCATGATATAAAACCAAGTAGCATCACCATTAAAAATATAATTAAAAATGATATTTTAAATATATTTGCCAGGTTAAAGTGTTTAATAGTCATTTATTTAATAATTTTATTCTAAACAATTAAAAAGAAAAAAACTAATTAGTTTTTTGAAATATTCCAACAGAATTAATTATCTGCTTTAAAGGATATTTAATAAAAATTTCTGTTTCGCTACGGCTTGTAATTAAATATCCGCCTTTTCCAAGATATGTTAAAAGCTTTTTAATTATTGCCTCTCTTCCTGTTTTATTGTAATAAATGAGAATATTACTGCAGTTAATAATATCAAATTTAAAATTAGTGTTCCATGGAGTTTTTGTAGTTTCGGGAGAAAGCAAATCAAAAGTATAAAATGTAACCATTTCTCTTATCCTGGGGATAATTTTGTTCTCTGTCCCGTGCTGATAGAAGTACTCATAGAAAAATTTTTGCGGAACATTATAAAGTTTATTTTCGGGATATATTGCTTCTTTGGCTTTATTAATTTGTGAAGAACAACTATCTGTACCCACAATGGTATGGGGAATATATTTATTTATTTTATTCATGAAATAGTCTGTTAACATTGCCCACGAATAGGCTTCTTCTCCCGCAGCTGTTCCTGCCGACAAAATTCTTAATTCTTTTTCTTCATTTTTAAATTTATTGTTAATAATATCAGGAAAAAGTATCTCATTAAAATAAGTGAAAATCAATGGGGAACGAAAAAAGTAACTATAAGGAATAAAAAAAGAGTTTATCAGTTCCGGTATTTCATCCGGGTTATTTTTTAATAAAGTAATATATTTTTCGTGAGAATAAGTTTGAGTATTTTCTATTCTTTTTTTTAAGATTCCATCAAAAAAAGCATCATCATAAACTGATAAATCCATCTTTGATTTATCTTTAACAAGTTGAATAATCTTTAACTTATATTTATACATAACAGTGGTTTATGACCTTTTTACAAATGTAATAAAAAAGATAACGGAAAAATTTGTTTTTAATTAATTGTGAATTGAAGAAGATTTACAAACCTGAGCTCGATGTAAGACTTTGCTTCAGTCATAGATAATTTTTCTCTAGATGACGTAAATCTCTGCAGGACTATCGGGATAATTCAAGAAGATTTGCGGAAGTATAGGGGAAAATTATCATGACCCTATTAGGGAAAGCCAACAATAGGCAATCTTTGAAGTAAAAAACTTTTGAAATAGCCCACTATTCCTTCAGCTTTTTTACTCCAAATATCACTCCCTGTTGGCTTTCTGTAGCTAAAGGCTTACGTCGAACTCAGGTTAAAAGGTTATTTATTTTGAATGTTTCTAATTTGGAAAAAATTGTAATTTTGTTTTTGTGTAATAAACAGAGTTATTTTTTACTTAAATAAAAATTATAAATTATGAATTTAGAATCGTTTTTTACCTTATCGTACGGTCTTTATATTATAAGTTCAGAATCAGGAGAAAAGAAAAACGGGTATGTTGCAAACACTGTTTTTCAGGTAACTGCAACACCGGAGCAGTTGGCAATAAGTTGTAATAAAGATAATTTAACGGAACAAATAATAGCCAAAAGCGGCAGGTTTAGTGTTTCGGTGTTAGGAAAAGACGCCTCCAAAGATTTGATAGGCACCTTTGGTTATAAGAGTGGTAAAAACATCGATAAGTTTTCTTCTG
>Ga0256829_1003270_pt1 | contig 11368 bp, 11 predicted proteins | sample 131447metaG_FD_185979 | JGI IMG/M metagenome (GOLD analysis project Ga0256829, IMG submission 185979) | Hydrothermal vent microbial communities from Lau Basin, Pacific Ocean - 131-447 | ecosystem: Environmental > Aquatic > Marine > Hydrothermal vents | place: Pacific Ocean: Lau Basin | collected... | reverse complement strand
CACGAAAATCAAGATAAGAAAAAACCGTAAGGCGGTTAAGGGAAAGGGCCCAATCCTCCAGCACGTCTAATTTATTCGCAAGATAGCATGACCCAACAACAGATCCGATAGATGTGCCAGACACCATACTGGGGTATATATTGTGTTTATTAAGCGTTTTTAACACACCTATATGTGCGAAACCTCTTGCTAATCCGCCGCCTAAGGCTATCGCTAAACCGGGTTGTCCGTTCTGGGCGTTAAAAACCACGTATACCCCTCTGTTATAGTTTGAACTTTAATCTTCACTCTATTTCTATTATAACACAGAGAAACAGGATTATGATACATTGAAACATACTGCAGCGCGACAAATCGAAGAACATAAAGACAGCAAGAAAAGCCAGACTTTACAACTGGTTAAGAGGCTTGCGGGTAACTATCTTACGCCCTATACGGCACAAATGATTGTTGCTGTTATCTTTATGGCAATAGCCGGGGGCATGACCGCGTTGATTGCCGCACTGATGCAGCCTGTATTGGATGATGTGTTATATAGCGGAAAAGAAGACCTGATTATTCCTGTCTCATTGGGGCTTGCGCTAACCTTTGCGGTTAGGGGGATTTCAACATACATACACACGGTTATGATGAGTAAAATCGGTCACTCAATCGTGGCTGATATTCAAAATCATTTATTTTCGAATTTTATGCGCCTTGATATGTCGTTCTTCCACACGAATGAGAGCGGTAGCTTATTATCACATGTGGTGAATGATGTTGCGGTGATGCGCTCTGCTATTACAAATACATTAACAGGGCTGGGTAAAAGCTTATTTACGCTTATTTTCCTAATTGGCCTAATGTTTTATCGCGATTGGAAATTGACACTTGCGGCCTTTATTGTTTTCCCGTTGTTGTCACTATTCGTCATATATTTGGGTAAGAAACTAAGAGAGCTATCCAAGAATATTCAAAGTGAAATGGGCGGTTTATCCAGCCTTCTTTCACAAAGTTTTCAGGGTATTCGTCTGGTGAAATCATATCGTATGGAAAAATACGAGATCGCAAAGACAGAAAAGGCCATTCACGCAGTGCGCGACTTGAATGTTAAATCTGCGCAAGTATCCTCGCTTTCTACGCCAGTGAACGAAGTGATAGTTGGGATGATTTTTGCCGCTATTATTATTTACGGCGGGTATGAGGTTATCGCGGGTCGTAGCTCCCCCGGGCAGTTGGCATCATTTATTGCCGCATTCACTTTGGCCTATGAACCAATGAAGAAGCTTGCGAAGTTGAATAACGCTCTGCAGGTTGGTCTTGGTGCAAGTGAGCGCGTGTTTAACATGATTGATCAAGTCGGCCTGATTAAGAACAAAGAGGCCGCAGTGGACCTTAAGACGCGGGAACCTGTGATAACATTTGAAGGGGTAAGCTTTTCCTATGAGAATGCAGAAGTTAAGGCCTTAAGCGGTGTCTCCTTTACAGCCGCCCCTGATAAGGTGACGGCGCTTGTCGGCCCATCAGGTGGCGGAAAAAGTACGATTATAAATATGATCCCGCGCTTTTACGATGTGGTTGGTGGCGCAATTAAAATTGATGGTATTGATATTCGGGATATTACCTTGGAATCATTGCGTGGGCATATCGCGCTTGTATCTCAAGATATCACAATTTTTAATGATTCTGTGTACGACAACATTTTGTACGGACAACCGGAAGCGAGTAAAGAAGATGTTATAGCCGCAGCAAAGGCAGCAGCAGCGCATGAATTCATTGAAGGTTTGGAGCAGGGCTACGATACTATCGTCGGGGAGAGCGGGATTAAGCTTTCGGGCGGACAAAAGCAAAGGATTTCAATTGCACGCGCCATTTTGCGTGATGCACCTATTTTGCTACTTGATGAGGCGACATCTGCGTTAGACAACGAGTCAGAAAAGATAGTTCAAGACGCCTTAAAGCGCCTACAGAAGGGGCGTACAACTATTGTGATTGCACACAGGCTCACAACGGTTCAGGAAGCGGATCAGATCATCGTTCTGGATCGCGGATGCATCGCAGAGCAGGGCACACATGATGCCTTGATGAAAAAAGCGGGTGTTTATGCAGATATGTATAATATGGGCATGAAAGCATAAATAATGGGCAAAAAATTATTCATACTATTTGTCACTGTTCTTGTTTCATATGTTGGGTTTTGTCTGTTTATGTACCAGCAGCAAGATGAAATGCTGTACCAACCGGTAACCAAAAAGACCTTACCTATCGATGTAAAAGCCGAGGCGGCAAATATTGTTGAGGTTATGACATCCGATGCGATTAAATTACAAGGGTGGCATTTCGACCCGACCGACCCGCAAAAGCCGACAATCATTTTTTTTCATGGTAACGGCTGGTCAGTTGGCCAAAGTTTTGCGCATGTACGTTTTCTTATCGGGGCTGGATATGGCTTATTCATGGTCGAATATCGCGGATATTCCGGGCATAAAGGTAAGGTGACAGAAGGCGGCCTGTATAAAGATGCCCGCGCTTATATAAACTGGCTCAAGAGTGTACGCGGCATAAGCCCGCAAGATATGATATTTTACGGCGAGTCATTAGGCAGCGCAGTCGCGATTAAAATGTCCGCAGAATATCAACCAAAAGCAACCTTTGTATTATCTGCATTTTCATCGATGCAGGACGTGGCTTGGAATAAATACCCTTATGTGCCTGTGCCATTCTTATTGAGAGATAAATATAAAAACCTGAACGTTGTCGGTGATATACAATCACCTATCTTATTTTTACACGGGCGGCGTGATACACTGGTTCCATATGAGTTTGCGCAAAAACTCTATGAAGGTGCCAATCAGCCAAAAGAAATGGTTGTTTATGAAGAGGGCACACATACGAACCTTCTTGACTTAGGCGGTCGTGAGAAAATTTTAGACTTTTTGAAAAATCTGTAAAATGAATAAAGCTATCATGAATTTTATAATCGGGACTGTTTTATTCTATGTATTGTTTTGCGGTGTTCTTTATATAAAACAGCGCTCAATGATTTATTTCCCTGATACATCAAAACCGCAATTACCCCAAGGGGCAGAGTTGGTTCAGGTCACTGGTGATGACGGGCAGAAAATTGAAAGTTGGTATATCGAAGGCAAGGATGCCGATAAGCCTGTTATTATTTATTATCATGGTAATGCAGGAAATTTTTCTCACCGTATTCACAAAGCCATATTTTATTTGGAAGCGGGATATAGTGTTTTACTGGCGGAATATCGCGGCTATGGCGGTAATGATGGTGATATATCTGAAAGCGGTATCTATAACGATGCCCGCACTCAGTTTGAATGGTTGCTGGAGAATAAAGGCTATAATCCGCACGATGTAATTATTTACGGAGAATCAATAGGTAGCGGCCCGGCCGTACAGATCGCCACAGAATACAGCGCCAAGGCATTGATTTTAGAAACACCGTTCTCAAGCCTTTTAGACGTCGTGCGGGGGCGGTTCTTTTTTATACCCGTAAAGCATTTATTGAAGGATCAGTATTTAAGCGCGGATAAAATTCAGTCAGTTACATATCCTGTGTTTATCATTCATGGGGATTTGGATTCTACCATACCGATCAGTTTGGCAAAAAAGCTATATGACGCAGCGAACGAGCCAAAGAAATTCGTAGAAATCAAAGGCGGAAACCATAATGATTTATATTCTTTCCACGCCTATAAATATATCTTGGGGTTTTTATCTGGATTGGAAGTAAATAATCCAGATAATGTGGAGAAATGATTCTCTAGCCTCCCTCGGGGACAAATTATGCCTTGTCATTCTGCGATAACTGAAAATAATCTTTACGTTGGTCCGAATGAGACTGTCGAAGAAGTTTTAAAAAAAATCAAAAAAGCAAAAGTTTTTGCAGCTGCTGTTGTTGATGAGGAGGGCACTTTTTTGGGTACTTTCTCAGAGAAGGTGGTGCTGAATAACTTGATCCCTGTTTCTGTTGCTATGGCAGATGGTGTCCAGATTGATATCAAGGTGCAGGCCGCGCCGGGGATCGCCAAGAGGTTGGCCAAGGTTATGCCCCTTCCTGTTTATGATCTAATGGACCGAAAGCCTGCCAAAGTTTCACCTGATGACCCGATCTGGCAGGGTGTTTCCACCCTTACAAAAAGCGGAGAGCCGCTTTGTGTTATTGATGAAAAGGGTAAGTTTTTGGGCATGATCACCTACGGATCACTTGTTAAGGATCTGCAAGATACGACGACAAGCGATAGTTAAACGATATGTCAAAATCTGTAATTTTATATAGTGCCTTATTCATCATTGGTATTGCTGGTTTTGCGATATCCTTCTCCGGTCATAGTCAGGCTCCGGTGGCTGTTGATAAGGTCGTTGTTGATGAGGCGCCTGTAAAAATTCCGCCGCCAATTACCGTACAACCCGACGGGAAGCCACAGTCCCTAGAAACTGAAACAGCGAAAATCATTACATCAACAGGCAAGACATATGCATTTGTTGTTGAGCTGGCAAAGACTCGCGAGCAACAAAGAATCGGTATGATGTATCGCATGAAAGCAGAGCCGCTTACAGGGATGCTGTTTTTGTTTGATGAAGAAAAAGAACGCTCATTCTGGATGAAAAATACGTTTATACCGCTTGATATTATTTTCATTAAAAAGGATGGCATAATCGCACATATACATAGGAACGCAGAGCCTCAGAGCCTTGTGCCTGTTAAGTCAGGTGAGCCTGTCGTCGCCGTTTTGGAAGTATATGGAGGAGAAGCAAAAAAACTGGGCGTAAACGTTGGTGATCGTGTTGACCACAGCTTCTTTCAGAATGTTGTGGAATAGAATAAAAAATTAGATTTTTTTGTGATAATCTCTTGCTGTTTTAAATCTCATAGTGTAGAAACCTTTATTCCGTGGATAACGGAGCGTAGCGCAGTCTGGTAGCGCACCTGTTTTGGGAACAGGGGGTCGCAGGTTCGAATCCTGCCGCTCCGACCACTTCCTTTCGGTCTATCTTTGTACCGGAAATGCTGGTATAGAGGAATCTATGAGCATAGCAAATGATGACAAGCAAATGTCACAAGGTGATGTTTGGAAGGAGTTGGCAGCTCGTTCCCAAGAAGGTGACAAACGCGCCTACAACCAACTTCTCTCAGAATTAGTTCCTTATATCAGAATGCAAATATCAGGAAGCTTGGCTAACCCTGATTGGGTAGAAGATATTATTCAAGAAATATTGATTTCTGTTCATAAATCACTTGGCTCTTATAGCGCGGATAGGCCAATTAAACCTTGGATTAATGCCATTATACAATTTAGGAAGACGGACTTTCTTCGAAAGCATTACAAAAATAAGAATGTGAAAGAAGCATCTCAGCAAAATGCAGAAACTTTTTCCAATAATGTAACCCATAATGAGTTTGCGGGCGAATTAAAGGATATAGAAAAGGCAATGGAGAAGCTTCCGGAGAAGCAGCAAAAAATATTTAGATTAATGAAAATCGAGGGCTATAGTGCAGCTGAGGTCGCTAAGGAGATGGATATGACCGTATCCGCAGTGAAAGTATCAGCGCATAGAACAGCAGGAAAACTGAAGGATATGTTAGGTTAATATGAGTACGCAGGATGACAAAACAATAAGTCTAATAGCATCTCTCGCTGATGATCTGACGGAGGTGAAGGTACTTCCGCATCCGTTGCGACGCATCTTTCCTTGGATCCTGTTTGCTGTCGCTTACATTTCACTCGCGATTGCTACAATAGGCTTCCGCGATGATATTTCACATAAGCTATTTGAATCTGTTTATATGTTTGAGTTGCTTTTGGTGGTCGGTATGTCCATGAGCGCAGCATTTTGCTCTTCATGGCTTTGTTGCCCTGATATACGCGGGCAAAGCTGGATTGTTGCCATTCCTTTATCACTGGCCTCTGTGCTTGCATTATGGCTGATTACGAAAGCCGGGCTTGATCATTATGAATTCCCGATCTTGAAATATCATGTGTGTTACATCGGGGCTGTGATATTCGGTTTAATTCCTGCTTTTACTATTTGGTTTTTATCACAAAGAGGTAAAACCACACATCCATACCTAATGGGGCTTATGAATGTTCTATCAATAGGCGGGTTAGGGTATTTGGCATTGCGTATTGTTTGCCCTGCAGAAGAATTCGGGCACATCTTTGTATATCACGTTATGCCTTATGCATTATTTGGTGTTGTTATTACTTTTGTTGCTGCTAAGATTTATCGCTGGTAACACTAAGAAAAATTTTATAAATTTCTCATATTCTATAATCAGAATTTGTTTTCATATTAAGTACGTAAAAAGGCCTGTGATAAATGGATGTTAAAATTTACAAACCCAGTAAAAACCCTATGCAGTCGGGTAGAGCCGCAATAGATTCGTGGGTTTTAGAATATGAAACCAATTCAAAACGTCAGGCTGAACCGCTTATGGGCTGGACTGAATCCGGCGATACGCTTAATCAGGTTAAATTAAAATTTAAGACATGTGATGATGCTGTGGAATTTGCGGAAGATAAGGGCTGGAGCTATACAATCCTTCCTGAGCATAAGAGAAAAGTAAAGCCGCGTAATTACGGTGATAACTTCAAATATATACCACCGACAGAACAGGCATAAAAAGCTTGATTTTCATTCATTTTTTTTGCAGTTTAACGACAGTTTTGGTCCCGTAGCTCAACCGGATAGAGCACCTGCCTTCTAAGCAGGGGGTTGTAGGTTCGAGTCCTACCGGGATCGCCACTTTTCAAGGGCTTAGGAAAGTGTCTCCAAATATTCCAAAACCTTTTTATTTTCAGCCTCTATTGCTGTAACAAGCTTGGATTTATCTTCACGCGCAAGCATAAAACCCTCTTGAGCTTTTTTACACAGCTCCGATAAATCGTTAGCACCAAGATTTTGCGTTATCCCCTTAAGGGCATGTGCTGATTTTTTCCAAAATTCGCTGTCCGAATCTTTTTCAGAATATGCACGAAGTTCATCGATTAACAGGGAAGATGACGATATATATTCTTCGAATAATTCTTGCTCCAGCTCCCTGTCGTTTCCAATCATTTCCCTTAAATTTGTCAGGTCAACGCTATCATTCATGATCTACTCTTCTTTTCCTTTTTATAGTTCTCAACAGCTCTAAGTATTGCTTCTTTTTCATAGGGCTTTCCTATGAAATTTTTGGCCATGTTTTGCTGTGCGGTTTTAACATCGGCCGCATAGTGATTAGAGCTTACCATTACTACATATGCGCTGTCGTCAATTTTACTAATTAGTTTTGCAAAGCTGTGGCCACTCACATCCGGCAGGTCTATATCCAGAAAAACGATATCCGGGTTCTTCTCCATATAAAGCATAAGCGCATCCCCGGATGATTTCGCAACATAGCAAGTATATTCCTTTAAAATAGACGTTAATAACCGCTGCGAAAAAATTTGATCTTCCACGATCAAAATTTGGGGTTTGCTGCGAAAGTTACGCTGCATTTTCGTTAATTGAATTGTTTTTCGTAAGGTTGCAATTAGGTTAGAATCTGTGAAGAATTTGGATAATTCTTTACCATGTTTGGTCGGTTTGTTGAGTTTCTTGGCGCAAATCACACGTAGCTTTTCATTCCCATCCATCAGGTCATAATCGACGAAGAATTCCTTGGGATTGAAAAATCGTTTAATGTCATGCTCATATTTTTTTACGATTAACTTAATTATCTGCGCTCTGATGGCTTCATTTTGCCCCGCCCATTTGATAACGATATCACCATCATGAAAGTAATATACCGTACAATCATGTAATGCATCGAATAGGGGGGTTAAGTCCTCCATATCCTCAGCTGTGGGAGCTAAGTTAATTTGAAAAAATTGACAATATAGGAATTTAATATCCGCAACCCTTTCACCGCCTGAACCCCTTTGGGACTCAGCCAGTAGGAATGCGTATAGTAATTCTTCACTACTTGAGTTGACGACGCTGTGTGACATTAAGGTTTAATAATCCGATTGTATTGCGACCTATGGTTACATTATCACCAGATTCGTCATACAACTAAAGGTTTACATACATACGCATTACGATGAAATTTAACTCTACATTGTACTGAATATTTAACATACTTTATTAGCGGACAATCTAAGAGTAGAATGCATCATGTTCTCGTTTCTTATGCCTCTTTATAATCAAATATTTAACCTTGAGAGCTTAGCCAAAGTTGCGCCTCAGGGGCGGTACGGCGTTCTTTTGATGGTTTTGGCTTATCTTGTTTCATGTCTTGGTGCCTTTGCGGCTGTGAAGTTGTCAGAGGATATGCAGAACAGCCGCATACAAATACGGCAGAATATTATGCACTTGTCTGCTGCTTTTTGTTTGAGTGGTGCGATATGGGCAATGCATTTTATTGCTATCTTCTCTCATGCTCATATAGAGATCCCCGACTTAGGCTTATTATATGCTCTATTCGGTATGTTATTTGCATTTGTTGTGTCCTATTGGAGCCTCTCAATACTCGCGTCCGGAAAACTAAAGCCAACCAGAATATTCTTTATTTCTGCAATTCTCAGCTGTTGCGCTGTGATTACACATTTGCTGTGCATGGCTCCTTTTGATCTTCATGAATTCTGGGTTGAATCCGCTTCGGTATCTATTGTCTCAGGGCTTGTTACGTTTTGCTTTTTATATTTAGGGCTGTTTTTGTACTCACATTTGAAATGCGGTTCCGATTCACCCTTAATGTCCGTTATGTATGCCGGCTTTATAATCGGTACGGCTTTTTATCTGGGGCATTTCATTAATATATTGGCTCCGTCCCTCCATGGTGATGTACATGGTGTAAATCTTGAAAGCATTTACCCAAGAACCCAGGTGGGCCTCGCGATTGTTGTATCCGTTACAAGCATTATTATTTTTGTTTCCGCACTGACAGTTGGTTTGACACATAAGAAAATTGGCCTGTACAGAAGCAGTACCACATATTCAGGAAACAGCGTATTAGTCCAGCTTACTTGGCTTTTAGGTATGTTTTTAGCGCTCACGATTATTTCATACACGTTCATGCACGATGCGCAAAATGAGACACAAGCAGGCAAGCACAGGCTTTCTGCGGCAAGCTTACAAAGAACCTTTCTGTCTCGTTACGTCTATAACGTGTCACAGATTTTACAGGGTATAGAGAGCCGCAATTGGAACCAAGTCGCGATACATTCCACGGAGATGCAAACGCAAGCCAGGCTGATTGATCAAAACTTTACAGGCATGATAAAGGGCGGACGCGTTCTTATAGATATTACCGAACGACAAGGGGGCTATGAGAATGTATCTAATCTTGCTGATGGGGAAATTCTCGATGCACTCATACTGTCAAAGCAGCGCTGGAATATTCTAAAAAAAATGAGCGAAGAGTTGATAGAGCGCAAAAAAGAAAATGCTGCGCGATCAACCCCGGATAATCTAAACCAACGTTATGAAGATGCCTTAAGGGCACAAAATAATGTTGTGAATATAATGCATAAATATACCGATACAATTTATACATCACTGGAAAGTAAGGAAAAAATCATCCTGCTGTTGGATGTCTTTATGTTCTTAATCACTGTGTTGTATGCGAAGCTTTTTATTGCAAATCGCATCGATAATTCCAGAAAACAATTGGAGAAGTATCAAGATAATCTTGAAAACCTTGTGGCGGAACAAACACGTGACCTTGTGCGCGCAAACAGACAGATGCAGGAATATACAGAAGAGCTTGAAGATGCACGAGAGCTTGCGGAAGAGGCAAACAGAACAAAAAGTGATTTCCTTGCCAATATGAGCCATGAAATCAGAACGCCGATGAATGCCGTTCTTGGCATGTCCAATTTATTAATGGAAGCAGACCTGAATAAAGAGCATCAAGAATGGGTTAAAGCGATTTATTCCTCGGGTGAGAATCTGTTGAAGATCATCAATGATGTTATCGATATTTCAAAGATTGAGGCAGGAAAGCTTGTCTTGGAAGAAACAGATATGGATCTGTTTGAGGTCATACATGATGTAACAAATTTATTTGCGTATCAGGCGCGTGAAAAGGGGTTGGAGGTTATTGTTAAAACGCAGTTAGACCAAACCCACGGTTATAAAGGTGACCCTGTCAGGATTAAGCAGATTTTTTCCAACCTTATCAGTAATGCAATCAAGTTTACCTTTGAGGGGCATATCCTTGTGAAGGTTAAGGAGTTTGAGCGCGATGATGAGACAGTTGATATCGCATGTTGGATTGAGGACACAGGCGTCGGGATTGCACAGGAAAAGCACCAGCTAATCTTTGAGAAGTTTTCACAAGCAGAGGAATCGACAACGCGGAAATTTGGCGGGACAGGGCTTGGACTAACCATTGTTTCAGAGCTCGTCGAACTTATGAGCGGAACCATATGTGTTGAAAGTAATGTTCAAAAAGGATCAACCTTTATTTTCAATATCGTACTGAAAAAAGGGAAAGCACATGAGGTTAGGGATATCGACGTCAACATAAGCGGTCTGACGGCCCTTGTCGTTGATGATTACTCAATGATGAATGACTTCATACAGCAAATTTTGAAAGACGCGTTCATGGATGTATCGGCCGCATCCGGAGAGCATGTGGTAATTGATTTGCTGGAAAAGGATCAGCACTTCGACGTGTATGTAATTGATTACGATTTAAGGCATAGTAACGGCCTTGATCTGGTTCAAAAAATCAAAGAGAAATCACCCGATAGTTTATTCATTTTGATCACTGGTGCCGTGGAGAGTATTTCCTATGATGAACTGAAGAAGAAAGGCGTACATGTCTTTTTGAAAAAGCCATTCAGAAGTACGGAGCTTATAAATGTTATAAAGCTTGCTAAGCAACAAACAGAGCAGGGTGATGATAACGAATTAATCACGCGTTATGATGTCGCCATCAGCAGTGTCATGGAAAAACGCGCACGTGACAGAAACACAATTACACAATATCCGGGCGCCAAAGTTTTGGCCGTTGAGGATATGAAGATGAATATGATGCTGATCAAAAAAGTATTAAGTAAGTTTGGCGTTGATTTGGATACGGCAGAAAACGGACGAGAAGCATTAAATCAAATGAAAACGGTAGATTACGATATCGTATTTATGGATTGTCAAATGCCGGAGATGGATGGTTTTGAAGCCACACAAGAAATCCGGAAATATGAACAACGTAAGGGTAAAAATGAGGTTCCCATTGTGGCTCTAACCGCAGACGCCATGATTGGTGATCGGGATAAATGCCTGTCGATTGGTATGAATGATTACATTAATAAGCCGTTCAAAGAAGCGGAAATTGCGGCCGCTTTGGAACGGTGGGTCGAAAGCTAAAAAAGCCAATCCCTTAACATGGCCGTTTTGA
>Ga0256829_1003269_pt1 | contig 11368 bp, 11 predicted proteins | sample 131447metaG_FD_185979 | JGI IMG/M metagenome (GOLD analysis project Ga0256829, IMG submission 185979) | Hydrothermal vent microbial communities from Lau Basin, Pacific Ocean - 131-447 | ecosystem: Environmental > Aquatic > Marine > Hydrothermal vents | place: Pacific Ocean: Lau Basin | collected... | reverse complement strand
AGCTTAAAATAATGAAATTTGTCGAGTGTATTCGACAAATTTATATAAATTTGTCAGGTTGATTCGACAAATTTAAAAAAATGAAAAAATTCATTTACAAGCGGAGCATTTACCCACGTATGGAAAAGTGGCTTTTTCAAGGCAAAGTGCTCATTTTGTACGGCCCCAGGCAGGTGGGCAAAACCACACTGGTAAAACAGATTATGGAACATTACCCCGGGTCGTACTACCTGAATTGCGAAAGACCGGCTGTAAAAGATTTGCTGGCTTCCATTCATCCCGAAAATATTTTACGGTCTGCCGGCGATGCCCGGATCATAATATTCGATGAGGCACAAAAAATCAGAAATATCGGGGAAACCTTAAAGTTGTTGATTGACACCCATCCCGAAAGACAGTACATTGCCACCGGATCGAGCAGTTTTCAGCTGGTTAGCGAAGTAAGCGAACCCCTGACCGGCAGGAACGTAAAATTTTTTCTGTTTCCACTTTCCCTGCAAGAGCTCTCGCAGCAGTACGACCTATTGAAGCTGAATGAGAAACTGCCCGATTTTTTACGTTTTGGCACTTATCCCGACATTGTGGACAGGCCTGTGGAAGAACAAATCACGTTACTTGATGAACTTTCTTCAGATTACCTTTTCAGGGACGTGTTGCAGTATGAAAACATTAAACATTCCGAAACCATTGTCAAACTGCTTAAAGCCATTGCCTTGCAAACAGGCCATGAGGTTTCGTTCAGGGAATTGGGCTTGCTTACAGGCCTGAGTGTGGAAACCGTTCAAAGGTATATCCAGTTGCTGGAACGCTCCTTTGTCCTTTTCCCGTTGCCCTCTTTTAGCAGAAATTTACGCAACGAGATTGCCAGGAGCAGAAAATATTACTTTTACGATTTGGGCATTCGGAACAGCATCATTCAAAATTATGCCCTTTTGGAAAACCGTACCGATAAAGGCGCCCTGTGGGAGAATTTTTGCATTGTAAACCGCATGCAACTTCATGCGAATGCCGGAAGAAAGACAAACATTTATTTCTGGCGCACCTACCAGCAAAAGGAGATTGATTTAATTGAAGAGTACGGCGGAAAATTAAACGCATTAGAATTTAAATTCAGCAACCGGAAAGTGAAGCCGCCGGCTCAGTTTCTGAAAACATACCCCGAAGCCACGTTTCAGGTTGTCCACAGTGAAAACTTCGCAAATTACCTGCTCGGATAAGGAATCTGGAATTTCAGAAAGGCGTATGCCGGTCCGCATGCGGCAGGGGGCGAAGCGGCAGCCCCGGCAGACGCATACCAAGGTGTAGCGGCACGGGCAGGGCGACAACAGAAGCCCCTGCCTGCTGCCTGCGCAACCTGGTTATGCGGCCACGGGCTATAACGGAGCACCCGCCCGGCCGCCCAAAGCAAAAAAAGGGAAACACCCGCAGGCATCTCCCCTTTTTAAAATCATTTTCAAAAAACAATTACCCGTTGATCCGCATTTTGTAGAAAGTACGGTAAACAAAATAGAGGGCCACTGCCAGGAAGGCAACACCGAAATAGGGTGCCACATGGCGAAAATGCTCGGAAATGGAGATTTCCATGGCCAGCAACCCGAATAACGTGGTAAATTTAATCACCGGGTTCAGCGAAACCGAAGAGGTGTCTTTGTACGGGTCACCCACGGTATCGCCTACCACGGTAGCGGCGTGCAAATCGGTACCTTTCTCCTGCAGGTCTACTTCCACAATTTTCTTGGCATTGTCCCAGGCGCCCCCGGCATTAGCCATAAAAATGGCCTGGTACAATCCAAAGAAGGCAATGGAAAGCAAATATCCCACAAAGAGCGAAACCGGCGCTGAACTTGTGATAATGTTGCTCATTTTGGTCATCCCCGGCAGTAACGCAGATGGGGCAGCGAGCAGTGCAAAAGCCAAAGCAAAGGAAAACAGTGCAAAGAAAATGTTCCACATCCCTTTCTGGGCATAAAGTGTACAAATTTTCACCACCTCTCTGGATTTACTGATATCCGCTTTCTTCTCGGCACCAAGATCAAGGTTAATATTATTCTTAATGTACTCGGTAGCCCGGCCGGCACCGGTTGTAACAGCCTGGATGGATGCCCCTGTAAACCAGTAAACCACCGCTCCACCTGCAAGGAATCCAAGAATAGTAAAAGGATTCAAAAGATTAAGCACGTCGGTGGGATTTACCCCCAGTTCTTTCTGAATAACCAGGATTAATGAAAAAATCAGCGTGGTAGCACCGACCACTGCCGTACCTATCAATACCGGTTTTGCCGTAGCTTTAAATGTATTTCCTGCACCATCATTGGCTTCAAGATAATATTTGGCTTTTTCAAAATCAGGTTTAAAACCAAACTCTTTTTCTATTTCCGGGGTTACTTCCTCTTTGTTTTCTTCGATCAGTGACAATTCATAAATCGACTGCGCATTGTCGGTAACAGGACCATAGCTGTCAACAGCAATAGTAACGGGCCCCATGCCGAGGAAACCGAAGGCTACCAGTCCGAAAGCAAAAATGGAAGGATAGATCATGATATCGCCGAGGCCAAAAGTACTGGCATAATAGCCGATAAACATCAGCAACAGGAAAACCATGCCCTGCCAGAACGCTGAAAAGTTACCGGAAACCAAACCCGAAAGAATGTTTAATGAGGCCCCTCCCTGTCTTGAAGCTTCAACAACTTCTTTCACATGGCCTGATTTTGGGCTGGTAAATATCTTGGTAAATTCCGGGATAAGGGCGGCACCTAAAGTTCCGGCACTCATAATAACGGACAAAATAATCCACATTCCATGCGGTATTCTGTTGAGTGTAAAATAACTGACAACAAAAGTAAAGACAATGGAAAGTATGGAAGTAATCCAAACGAGGGAAGTCAGTGGTGCTTCAAAATCAATATCATCGGCTTTACGGTATTTAGCATGCGTAAAAGCGTTATTTATCCAATATCCCACAATAGAAGTAAGGATCATCATCACGCGGATAACAAACACCCAGACAAGCAGGTCTTTCTGATAATCAATATAATGGCCCGGAGCTGTAAATTTGGTAATGGCCAAAACGATAAAGGTGATCAAAGCAACACCGGTAACACCGTACGTTTCGAAACCATCGGCAGTGGGGCCAACGCTGTCACCTGCATTATCGCCTACACAGTCGGCAATGGTACCGGGGTTTCGCGGGTCGTCTTCTCCGATTTTAAAAATCACTTTCATAAGGTCGGAACCCACATCGGCAATTTTCGTAAAAATACCACCGGCAATCCGCAGTGCCGAAGCACCCAACGATTCACCAATGGCAAAGCCGATAAAACTGGCGCCGGCATATTGGCCCGGGACAAAAACCAGGATAATGGTCATCATGGTAAGCTCCAGGGATACCAGCATCACGCCGATACTCATTCCGGCCTTTAAGGGTATCTGGTGTAATTTGAGCGGTTTTCTTTCAAGGGAAGCAAAAGCCATCCTTGCGTTGGCCAGTGTGTTCATTCTGATACCAAACCAGGCCACGCTGTACGAACCCAAAATTCCCAAAATGGTCCAGCCTAAAATCATCAACACGCCTCCGACTCCGAAATGTCCACCCGAAAGGAAACCAAAATAGAAGGCAACGATAACACCGACAATGGCAAAAAGAATGGCAAGAAATTTACCCTGCTGAATAAGGTATGTCTTACTGGTCTGATAAATAACATTAGCCACATCAAGCATTGAACGGTGTGCCCCGATTTTTTTTACCCTTTTGTATTGGTATAAACCAAACAGGAACCCGGCAATAGTTACCAGAAAAGTCCAATAAAGAATGGTTTCATTTTTCATGCCATTGGGGATTACCAAATCCGCTTCACTGGCCATCGTAAATGCCGGAATGCTAAATACGACAAGGAATGCTAGAATTTTTTTCATACTTCATTAATTTGATTGAGACGACTGATTTAAAACGTTTGCATAACAAGAGTACAAATATAGAAATTCACTCTAATGGATACGGCTAAATTGTCAATTGTTAATAATATTTTTTGTACTAAAAACTTACATAAACTACTTTCAATTTGATTTTTAATAGTTTATACTGGAATTTAGTTTGTTTATAAATAACAATTTAGGAAAATGTTAATAAAAGAGGGGGAAAATTCGTAATTTAAGTCGTAAGGTAAGCGATTTATATATAATTTTATTAGCTCGAAAAAGAACAGAAGAAAGCATGAAAAAAGTTGAGATGTTTGTGGCGGGGATGTCTTACAGCCAATCACAAAGTGGAGCTTACGCCCTGTTTCTTGGTGTATTGGGAGAAGAAAAAAGACTTCCTATTATCATTGGTGGGTTTGAAGCACAGGCAATTGCCATATTTTTGGAGAAGATGAAACCACAACGCCCGCTGACACATGATTTGTTTAAAAACTTTGCCGACAGCTTCGATATCAACCTGAAAGAAGTAGTCATTAATAAATTTGAAGAAGGAATCTTTTACTCAAAACTGGTGTGCGAAAGAGAGGGGGAAATTAAAGAAATTGACAGCCGGACGTCCGATGCCGTTGCTCTGGCACTTCGTTTTGGCTGCCCCATTTATGCCAATGCAGACATTATTGATGAAGCCGGCATCGTAATAGAAGAATCGGAATCGGAACCCGGAGAAGAAGAAACAGCCGATCAACCGGCAGAGGAAACGGGTGCAGCCCACAGCTATGGCTATGAAGACTTTCTATTGGACGAGCTGGAAGAAATGCTTCAAAAAGCCATTGAAGAGGAAAATTACGAAGAAGCTTCCCGCATTCGCGATGAGATAAAAAGGCGAAAAGAACGGCTTTAACCCTTTTTCCTGTTACAAAAAGTAACCCACAACCATCATAAATCAGAAGTGGCAAATGGCAAATCACAAATACTATAATGTCCTATGAAACAATACCTTGATTTACTAAAACATGTGGTAAAAAATGGCACAGAAAAAAGCGACCGTACCGGTACGGGCACCAAAAGCGTATTTGGCTACCAGATGCGGTTTGACCTGAATGAAGGATTTCCACTTCTGACTACCAAAAAACTTCATTTAAAATCGATTATTTACGAGCTGTTATGGTTCCTGAAAGGCGATACCAACGTAAAATTCCTTCAGGAGCACGGTGTAAAGATATGGAACGCATGGGCTGACGAAAACGGCGACCTCGGGCCGATATACGGTGCCCAGTGGCGCAACTGGAACAACGATGGTATCGACCAGATAAAAAATGCCATCAACCAGATAAAAAACAACCCCGACAGCCGCAGGATCATTGTAGCGGCCTGGAATCCTTCGGTGCTGCCCGAAACAGGGAAATCGTTCAGCGAAAACGTGGCCGCCGGAAAAGCAGCCCTACCCCCCTGCCATGCCTGGTTTCAGTTTTACGTGGCCAACGGCCGGCTTTCATGCCAGTTGTACCAACGCAGCGCTGATATTTTCCTCGGTGTGCCTTTTAACATTGCTTCGTATGCCTTGCTGAACATGATGATGGCCCAGGTAAGCGGCCTGCAACCCGGTGAATTTGTCCATACCCTCGGCGATGCACATATTTACCTGAACCATCTGGAACAGGTGGCATTACAACTTACGCGCGAGCCGCGGCCTTTACCAACCATGGTGATCAACCCGGATGTAAAAGATATCTTCGGTTTTCATTACGAAGATTTTTCCCTGAAAAATTACAACCCGCACCCACACATTAAAGGGGAAATTTCGGTTTAAAACCAGATGAAAAACATACAAATCATGACCAACAAAAAAATATCCATATTTGTAGCTATCGCCGAAAATTATGCCATTGGCAAAAACAACGACCTGCTCTGGCATATTTCAGAAGACCTGAAACGGTTTAAACGCCTGACCAAAGGCCATTACGTGGTTATGGGCAAAAATACTTACTTCTCATTGCCTAGCAGGCCATTACCCCACCGAATAAACATGGTTATTACCGATGTGCCGGGCGAGCAGATTGATGATTGCCTCATGGCCTATTCTATTGAAGAAGCCATTGAAAAAATGGATTCTGAAAAAGAAAACTTTATTATCGGTGGCGGTTCCATCTACCGACAGTTTATGCCCTATGCCCAAAAGCTTTATATTACCCGGGTACACAAAGTTTTCGATGCCGATACCTTTTTCCCGGAAATCTCTCCGGACGAATGGCAATTAACGGATAGTCAACTGATTGACAATGACCCACAAAACGATTTCAGCTATTCTTTTGAGATATACGAAAGAAAATAAAAACCAATCGACCAGGAGATAATCATTTCAAAGGTTACAGACACTAATGCCGGACCACTTTCAAAGATTCGGGATTATGTTTGTATTTAAATAAAAACATGAAAGTTACCCCTACTACCAGGGCATAAGCAGCAAAAATAAACCAGATGGATTGCCAGTCGTGTGTGTTGCCGGTCTTATATGCTTCGACAATGACACCACTACCATAAGCACCCATCATGGCACCAAGTCCGTTGGTCATAATCATAAACAGTCCCTGTGCACTGGCCCTGATTTTCGGTTCGGCTTCCGCTTCTACAAACAGAGATCCTGAAATATTGAAAAAGTCAAAAGCCATACCATAAATAATCATGGACAAAAGAAGAAAAACAAGGCCTATTCCGACAGGATTGCCTATCCCGAAAAGACCAAACCGGAATACCCAGGCAAACATACTCATAAGCATTACTTTTTTAATGCCAAACCGCTTCAGGAAAAAAGGAATGGTGAGGATAAACAAAGTCTCTGACATTTGAGAAACAGACATCAGGATTCCGTTGTTCCTTACAGCAAAAGTAGCTTTGTAAATGGCAATTCTTCCGAAATCGTGCAGGAAAGCCTCTCCCCACATATTGGTAATCTGCAGGGAAGCACCAAGCAGCATGGAAAAGATGAAGAAAACAGCCATTTTTTTATTCTTGAACAACACAAATGCATCCAGACCCAATGCCTGCACCAGTGTTTTTTTGGCTTTGGCTTTTTCGATAGGACAACCGGGAAGTGTCAGCGAATATAACCCCAACACCATTGAAAATACAGCAGAAAAATACAATTGCATGTTACTCAATCCCCAGCCAAGCAAATCGATAAGCCATACTGCTATAATAAAACCTACCGTTCCCCACACCCGGATAGGCGGGAAATCCTTCACGATATCAAAGCCCCTTTTTTCCAAGATGCAGTACGACACCGTATTATCCAAAGCAATAGTGGGCATATAAAGCATCAGATAAAGCAGCATAATCCAATACAATGCGTCGAAACCCGTTTGTTTTGCTGCCCAATACAACAAAAATGCCCCCAAAAAATGAACCAAAGCATATAATTTATTGGGACTGATCCAACGGTCGGCCACTATACCCAGTAATCCGGGCATAAACAGCGAAGCAATACCCATTGTCATAAAAATAGCGCCAATTTGTTCACCGCTAAAATGAAGGGTTGCCCCAAGATATTTTCCAAATGAAAGCAGCCATGCCCCCCAAACAAAAAACTGCAGGAAGTTCATGACAGTAAGCCGAAATTTAATTCCCATAATATTATTTTTTCTCGCTATTGCAAAAAATTAGTCGCAAATGTAAACTAAAAAAACAAAATTTTACCTATTTACTGCCTGGGAAAATAATTTAGAGCCGTTAAAAAGAAAATACAGAAACAGGGGCAGCCCGGGAAATAAAAAGTAAAAAATTGATTATCGGTATTTTATCAAAAAAATTCTTTATTTTCCTGAAAGCATTGAAGCAATCTTTGCTTTCATTGCTTCAAATTCTTTCACATTATATAACCTTGTGAGAAAAACGATTTTTCCTTTCGGATTAATAACCACATTTCGGGTTACACCGGCACCTTTGTAAGCAAAATGGTGAAATATCTTTCCTCCCGGATCCAAGGCAAACGGGTAAGTCACTTTCATTTCTTTTTTGAATGCTTTCACTTTGGCCAACGGTTCATTGTAATCTACACCGATAAGCATAAATTTTTTATTTTTAAAGTGTTGCCAGATTTCACTTTCCAAATGTGGCATTTCCCTGCGGCACACCGGGCACCAACTTGCCGTGAATTGCAACACAACCACTTTTCCACGCAGTTGTTTCAGTTTCATTGTTTTTCCATTAATTAAATGCAGGGTAATATTTGGTACCATATCCCCCACTTTCACACGATAGCCACGGTCGCCCCTGGTTTGGGAAAAAGCAGTGACACTCAGAAACAAAAAAATTACCGACAAAAATGCAGACTTCATAAATTTCATTTTTGAAAATGTTTTGGCAAAATTAGGATTTTATTCTTTGGAGAGTCCGTTTCCGGTATTTTTCTACTTTTGATTCCTTTTTTGGATATTAAATAAATTTCTATATTTGAAAAAAATCAGTTAAAAGAACGAACCTAATGGAAAAAGAAGATAAAAAGGCTTTTATGGCCAAAGCCATTTCCCTGGCGGAAGAGAATGTAAAAAATTTGCAAGGGGGACCTTTTGGTGCCGTTGTAGTAAAAGATGGGAAAATCGTAGGGATTGGCAGCAACAAAGTTACTGTAGAAAACGATCCCACAGCCCATGCTGAAATCGTTGCCATCCGTAATGCTGCCAAGAATCTTGGTACGTTCGATTTGAGCGGTTGTGAAATCTACTCAAGTTGTGAACCCTGTCCCATGTGCCTCGGCGCCATATATTGGGCACGTTTCGACAAACTGTATTACGCCGCCACCAAAGATGATGCAGCCAAAGCAGATTTTGACGATTCGTTTATTTACAAAGAATTTTCCCTGCCCAAAGAGGAACGTTCCATACTTTCCGTACAAATGATGCGGGAAAGTGCTGTAAAAGTTTTTGATGAGTGGATAAAAACAGAAAATAAAATCCCGTACTGAATCCATGGACCAAGAAGCTTTGCAAAAAGCAACAAAACTTTTGGAAAAATCCAAATATACCACTGCTTTTACCGGTGCAGGCATTTCGGTCGAAAGTGGTATTCCCCCTTTTCGCGGTCCGGAAGGACTGTGGAGCCGTTATGATCCCACAGTGTTGGATATCAATTACTTTCATCAGCATCCTGAAGAATCCTGGGCTGTTATCAAAGAGATATTTTATGACTTCTTTGGTAAGGCAAAACCCAATGTCGCTCATTTTGCCCTGGCTCGACTCGAAGAAAAAGGAAAACTGACAAACATCATTACACAAAACATAGACAACCTCCATCAGGAAGCAGGCAGCCACGAGGTTTATGAATTTCACGGCAATTCACACAGTTTGGTTTGCACCCGGTGCGGAAAACATTTTGACATCCGGGCTATTTCTTTGAAAGCGCTTCCCGTTCTATGTGATCAATGTGGAGGATTGATAAAACCTGATTTTATCTTTTTCGGCGAGGGCATCCCTGCTGTGGCATACCAAAAGTCCCTGGAAGCGGCCCGAAATGCTGATGTTTTTCTCGTCATTGGCACCACCGGTGAGATCATGCCGGCCAGCCAAATCCCTTTTCTTGCCAAAGAAAACGGTGCCAAAATCATTGAGGTAAACACCCAGCCATCCCAATTTACGCATCAAATCACTGATGTTTTTCTGCAAGGCAAAGCCGCCAATGTTATGGAAACGCTTGTCAATAACCTCATAAGGCCAGAATAAATTCATCTGTCAGGCCTTCGCCCTGGCGCTTATAAAGCACATCGAAGTTTTGATGAAAAAATTCGTGTACATTTGTTTTTTTAAACAAAAAGATTCTAACCAATCCATCTTTCATGCGTGAAAAGGAAAAAGCCGTTTTAGTAGTCAATGTAGGGACCCCCGACAAAGATGATATTCCCTCGGTACGCCGGTTTTTGTTACATTTTTTAAATGACAAACGCATCATGGATATCCCGTGGCTTTTCAGAAAGATATTGGTAAACCTCATCATAGTACCGTTTCGTGCGCCCAAAAGCACACGGCTTTACCATCGGCTATGGACTCCGGAAGGGTCTCCCATGTTGCTGAATATGAAAAAATTTGCGAACAGGTTGCAGAATGAACTTGGCCCTGTCTATCATGTATATCCGGCCATGCGATATGGCAACCCCTCCCTGAAAGGAGCATTGAAAGAGATCAAAAAGGAACGATATGACGAGATCATTGTTTTCCCGTTATTTCCGCAATATGCTTCCTCTACTTCGGGAACCATACTGGATTTTGTCATGGCCGAAGTAAAACGCTGGCAGGTTATTCCGGCTTTGCACTTTGTCCCTCAATTCTATTACCATCCGGGATTTCTGGACACTTTCGCCCAAAACATCTCTGCCTGCCACCCGTCAGATTTTGATCACATTATTTTCTCTTATCACGGGCTTCCGTTGCGACAGGTAAAAAAAATACATCCCGACATTCCATTTGACAGGTGTTCTTGTGAGAAACAAATGCCGCCTCACGGAAAATTTTGTTACAAAGCCACCTGTTACGAAACCACACGCCTGCTTGCCAAAAAGCTTGGCCTGGACAGTCAAAATTATTCCGTTGCTTTCCAGTCACGTTTTTCCAAAAACTGGCTCAGCCCCTTTACCGACGAACGCATCAGGGAACTGGCCCTAAAAGGCAATAAGAAAATTCTTGTTGTTGTCCCTTCATTTGTAGCCGACTGCCTGGAATCATTGGTAGAAATAGAAATAGAAAACAGTAAATTGTTCAGGAAAAACGGAGGAGAAAAACTGGTTTTGGTCAAAAGCCTGAACGACAACGAAGCTTGGGTAAAAGCAGCAGCCGATATGGTACGCTCACAAAGCGGATAAAAACATCAAATCTTGGCTGTCAGCTTTTTCAGTTTACTGACACTTTTTACCATGAGGACCGAACAGGATGCCTGTTCCGAAATTCGGAAAGAATCACTCTCCTCGATAGATTTTGGAGTCGTTCTTCCCCTTTCAGCACTGATAATCAACAGATCAACACGAGTAGAATATTTTAACAACTCTTCTTTGGGATGGTCAGTCTGGATCAGCAATATATCATACAACACATTGGAATGGAAGTTTTCAATCACCTGGATCATTAATTTATCGGCCCTTTGTTTTTGCCGCTGCGTATATTTAACAGGCAAAAATTTCAGCACAACAATTCGTGCCCCGCGAAACTCAGCAATGGCCGTGGCACAGTTCAGCATCAAATTCAGGTCAACGGCATTTTTAGCATACAAGGCGATTTTTTGTGGATTAAATTTATCGGCAGATGTCTTTAAATTCATGATAACCATATCAGTCACTGACATTCTCATCACCTGGCTTAAAATACTGGGCTTTCCGGGTGTTTTACGGCGGGGGAATCCCATGATGATCAAATCGCTGTTTTCACTTTCGCCCGCCTGAACGATTCCTTTAGGAACATTATGGGCCGCCCGG
>Ga0256829_1003268_pt1 | contig 11374 bp, 15 predicted proteins | sample 131447metaG_FD_185979 | JGI IMG/M metagenome (GOLD analysis project Ga0256829, IMG submission 185979) | Hydrothermal vent microbial communities from Lau Basin, Pacific Ocean - 131-447 | ecosystem: Environmental > Aquatic > Marine > Hydrothermal vents | place: Pacific Ocean: Lau Basin | collected... | reverse complement strand
AGCGTTTCATCATCAACGGAACCATGCTTGAAAATGGCGACAAACCGGGGCGCATTCGGGTGCCAAGCCCGGACGTTATGGTTCTGCGCTGCCGTGATGCATTGCGGCCCGATCAAGTCGATACACCGGTGAAGCAGGTCTATTACGCGATCCAGCTCTTGATCACCAAAGATCTCGAAGAAGACGATACGCTGCCTGCGCTGTTTAGAGCGTGTGAAGACCTCAAAGGGGCGTTTGCCTCGATCAAACCTGATCTCATCCCAACGCTTTGCGAAATGATCCGCCGCGGCAATTACTATTCTGCGCTGTGTTATTTGAAGCAAGTGATTGAGCTTGAAAGCCAGCTCTTGGGTCAAGATCGAAACGACGCTTTGGCGGCCTAAATGGTTTTTCAGCCGGTCCTTCCTTTATCAGGTCTGGGCGGTTGGGCCTTTCTGCAGTCGACGTATGACTCGCAGCTCGAAACCTATTCGAGTTCGGCGCAAATCAAGAACGATATCGACTATTTCACCGAGAAGATGTCTCAGCCGATTGCGGTTGAGGATTTTGTCACTGACGGCCGGTTGCGGCGCATCGCGCTGACCTCTTACGGCCTCGCCGAAGAGTCCTGGAAAACAGGCTATGTCCGGACGGTTCTGGATGAGGTTCAGGATCCGGAAAGTACGTTTCTGGCGCGCCTCAACAATGAAGCCTATTCAGATTTTGCGAACGCGCTGCGGCCGAACTCTGAAGGCATGATCAATCTCGCCTCCGCGCAGGTGGGTCGGATGGCCGAGCAGTACGCCGCAGAATCGTTCGAGGCGGCTGTTGGCGAGCAAGACAATGCGATGCGACTGAGTTTGAACTATCAAACTGAGATCGCGGGCTTGGTGAATGCTGATGCGACTGACCAAACCAATCTGTATCGAATGCTCGGTAGCGTTCCGGTGCGAACGGTTATGGAAACCGCGTTAGGTCTGCCAAGTGAGTTCGCGTCGCTCGACATCGACCGGCAAGCTGAAATTCTCGAAGAAGAGCTGCAGAAGAAATTCAACATCTCATCTATCGCAGATTTGGCGCAGCCTGAGGTCGTCGACCGGGTGATTGAGCGGTATCAGGTTTTGGACTCGCTCAATCAATCTGTTGCCGCAACGGGTTCTGCGGCGACGGCTTTGACCCTGCTCAGCAATGCGGTTGGCTTCGGTGCGTTTGCGAGCCAAAATCTGTTTTTGAGTAATTTCTAAAATTCTAAGCCGGTTGCGGCGTCGTCGCGACCTTTGGCGCGCTCAGCGCGGGTTGCATGAGGCTTTCCAAATATTGGAACGCGGTTTCGATTCCATTGCTCGGCTCGGTCAAGAATTTGTCCAGGCTCGGGAACAGTGAATAGGCAATATCCGCCTGCGGATCTTTTCCAAATTCGAACAATCCCGCCCGCACCATAGGCGCGATTTCATCATATGTGGTGATCAGGTTCCGATAGGCGTGCAGCAGGGCGTTTTGCTCTGGCGTTGCCGCTTTTGGCAGTGCCCGCGAGACGCTTCGCAAGACATCGACGGCAGGATAGCGCCCGCGCTCAGCAATTTTGCGGGACAGAACGAAATGCCCATCCAGGATCCCGCGCACCATATCGGCAACCGGTTCCTCGAAGTCTGACCCCGCCACCAGGACGGAGAAAATCGCGGTAATGTCACCCGTGCCTTTGGCGCCAGGTCCCGCCCGTTCTGCCAATTCAGAGACAACGCGCACCGTCGAGGGCGGGAAGGCATTTAGCGCCGGGGTTTCGCCCGCCATGAGCGCGGTCTCGCGATGGGCTTCGGCAAACCGGGTTAGCGAATCAAACAGGAAGAGAACCGAATGGCCCTGATCCCGGAAGTGTTCCGCCGCGGCCATGGCGCAGAGCGCCGCGCGTTTTTTGGCGCCGGGAGGCTCATTCGCAGTCGCGGCAATGATGGTGGTCTTGGGCAGCGCTTCTGGCGGCAAAACCTCATCAATGAATTCCTGAACTTCCCGCGATCGCTCGCCAATCAACGCAATCACGACGCGGTCAGCATTCATGCCGCCTGCCAAAGTTCCCAGAAGGGTCGATTTCCCAACGCCTGATCCTGCGAACAATCCAATCCGTTGACCGGCGCAGATCGGGAGCAGCGTATCCGTAACGTTCAGGCCCGTATGCATGCGCTTGCCGAGCGGTTTTCGAACAGCCGGTTCAAGCGCCGCGGTTTGCAAAGGCATTGCCGCGCGGGGGTGATGTTCGTGTCCTTCGGTTCGCCGTGCCTGCACATCGCCGCGATAGTTGACGAGCGCGCCGAGCCAGTGATCACCCACCTCGACCTGATCTTGCTCTGTGACGAAGGCGCGGTCACCGATCCGAATCGCATCGGTTGAGCTATACATCAGGACTTTCAGCCGATCCCCGGTCACCGTGATGACTTCTCCGATAAGCTCTGAGCCCGGCTTTTCGAGCGTCACCGCATCGCCAATGCCAGCGGCGTGACTGATCCCAGATACTTCGATCATGCCTGGCAGAATCTCTGTCACGGCGCCCCAAAGGCGAGCAGGAGTGGCGAGGGGTCTCGGCATGCTAAAAGTTAATCAAACCTAGGGTATCTGTTAATCCTTTCTTCAACTTATAGTCGCAAATTTTGCGGAAACGTTAACCTTAAGGGATTTTCCGATGCTTTCCGACATGTCTCTGTTCCAACTCTACGGAGCAATGGCGCGTCATGCTGCTGAATCGCAGCAGACTAGCGCCGAAAATCTCTCGCGAGCGAACGAGCCTGGCTACAAGGCGGTCGAGCTTGAATCCTTTGCAGACTTTATGAAACGCAACGGGCCAGACATCGAGAAAATCGATTTCAACCAGTCGTTTCAACAAACCCTGAACCTCGATCACGCGTCGCCGAATGGCAACACGGTGAGCGTTGAGGAGCAAGTATTCCGATCGGCTGAAGCGGTAGGCAAGCACAACATGGCGATGACCGTCTATTCCAAATCCTTGGACATGATGAAGCTCGCCCTTGGACGGAGATCATAGGGGACTAGGACATGAATCCATTTGAATTCTCGATGATGCAAGCCGTCTCTGGGATGCGTCAAAACTCTCAGCGCATCACTGTGAGCGCTGAAAACGTCTCGAACGTTGATACGCCGGGCTATCAGCGCAAGATCTTGCTGACGGAGCCGCGCGGAACTAGCGAGGTCTCGTTCGGAGCGCTGCGCACATCGCTCGATCAAACACCTGGTGAGCAAGAGTATAGTCCGGCTCACCCAATGGCGAATGATGAGGGATACATCACCCTCTCAAACGTCTCTTTGGTGACTGAAATGGCTGACATGCGAGAAGCCAATCGGACCTATGAAGCCAACCTCAATTCCTTTCAGCAAGCGCGAAGCATGTACACCTCGCTGCTGGATGTTCTGCGTCGATAAGGAGGCCTAAATGAGCAATTTCGGTTTCGGGGCTTATAACACGCTCAACCCTGCGAAACTTACCACACCCACCGCCACGCCGGCGAAGCCTGCGGCGGAGGATAATGCGGTCGCAAAGGGCGCATCTGAATTCAAAGCCGCCGTGCAGAAAGCCGAGCAAGCCGCGATCGATACCGCTGTTTCAGGGGCTGATCCGCACGCCATGGTCGAGGCCCTGGCGAATGCGGAAATGGTGCTCGAAACCGCTGTGACGGTCCGGGACAAAGTGGTCGAGGCCTATCAGGAACTTCTGCGTATGCCAGTCTAGAATGGAGCTTGGGGACGATGGGCGAATCTGAAATTTTCGAAGTCCTACGGGCTTCATTGTGGTCTGGTGTGCTGATGGGCTTGCCGATCCTCGGTGTGTCGCTGGTGCTGGGCTTCGCGATTGGCCTGGTCCAGGCACTGACCTCTGTGCAGGAAATGACCCTGACCTTTGTGCCCAAGATCATCGCGGTGGTTGCCGTGTTCTTTTTGACGATCGGTTACATGACGCGCGTTTGTCTCGATCTTTTCAACAATTTCATCCTTCCGATGATCGCGCTTTGAGACCCTTATGACGCAAACGAAACTGCTTGATTTTACCTCGCCCACCGCATTCCTCGCGATTGGGCTTATGCTGGTTATTCTGGTCATGGTCTTGCCTGTGCCAGCTTGGGTGCTGGACCTTGGCCTGACCGCGTCATTCGCATTTGCGATCCTGATTTTTACGACCTCGATCTTTATCGAGAAGCCGCTCGATTTCTCGTCCTTCCCGAGTGTGCTCTTGGCGTCTTTGATTTTGCGATTGGCGTTGAACGTCTCATCGACAAAGCTGATCATTTCCGAAGGGCATTCTGGAACCGACGCTGCAGGCGGGGTGATCGAAGGCTTCGCCATGTTCATCATGGGCGGCAATCTGTTTGTCGGCCTGGTCGTATTTGGCGTTTTGATCATCGTGAACTTCATGGTCATCACCAAAGGTGCCGGCCGTATGGCGGAAGTTGGCGCGCGCTTCGCCTTAGATGCGATGCCCGGCAAACAGCTTGCGATTGACTCAGACCTCGCCGTCGGCGCGATCAGCCATGAAGAAGCCAAGCAGCGCCGCCAGAAAGAACAAGAAGAAGCGGCCTTCCTCGGCTCGCTCGATGGTGCTTCTAAATTCGTCAAAGGCGACGCGATTGCAGGTCTCCTGATTACCGCTTTGAACCTGCTTGCCGGGATTGGGTTCGGGCTTGCGGTGCACGGTCTGTCACTCGGCGAGGCGGCTGCGAACTATTCTGTTCTGACGGTTGGTGACGGCCTTGTGTCTCAGATCCCTGCGGTCATCGTGTCTGTCTCTGCAGCCTTGCTTTTGTCTAAAGGCCGCGACGATGGGGCAATTGATGAAGCGCTCGGCAAACAGCTGGGCGGCAATGCGACCTCGCTGATGATTGTATCTGGATTGCTCGCTGTATTCGCCTTGTTCCCCGGCCTGCCATTCTTGCCGTTTATGTTGGCATCGATCGGGTTTGGGGTGACGGCTTACTTCCTGCGAAAACAGCAGCAAGAAGTTGAGGCCCAAGCCGAGACGCCGGAAGATACGCCAGAAACGCAGGCCAATCAGATTGGCGACTCTATTCACTCTGATGAGATCCACCTCGAAGTGGCGCCTGACCTGGTGAATACGGTCCTACAGGGCGATAGCGGCATTGAAGCGCGCATCGACAAAATCCGTCGCTACATAGCCGAAGAATATGGCTTCGTGCTGCCGTCAATTCGGATGACCGACAATCCGACCATGGATCGCAATACGTATCGCCTGAACATCCAAGGGGTTCCGGTTGATAGCGGCTTGCTTCGCCCCGGCTCTGTACTGGCTCTGATCGAGGAGGATCAGCTTCCGCACTTGGTCGGTGAGCACGTCAAAGAACCTGTCTACAAAGCGGCAGCGCGCTGGCTTCCGACCACCAAGAAACAAGAGCTTGTGGCTGCCGGGACGCCGGTCATTGAACCGATCGAAGTGCTCGCCACGCATATGCTGGAACTGATCCAGGGCAACTTCTCTTTGATCTTTACCCGCATGGTGATGATCCAGACGCTCGATGCTCTAACCAGCATGTCGGACGGTGAGCGCAGCGCCGCGAACCAGAAACTGCTCGACGAGTATATCCCAACCAAGGTTCCGCCCGAAACGCTTCTGGCTGTTCTGCGCGGCCTGCTCGAGGAGCGTGTCTCGATCCGCAACATCTTCCTGATCCTGGAAACCGTTGGCGAAGCGAAATCGCAAGGCGCCAACCAGACCCAAATGGTCGAATTGGTGCGCCAGCGTTTGTCCTTCCAGATCTTGAACAAGCTACAGGATGGCGATGGGCGCTTGCCACTGGTGCAGCTCTCAACCTCTTGGGAACAGAAGTTCGCAGAACATGAGATCAAGTCGGATGGCGGTGCGTCAGATATTGCCCTGCCGCCAGAATTGTTCAGCGAGCTGCTTAATGGCATCCAGGAAAAGTTGAATGAGACCGCACAACGCGGCGTGGTTGCGGCGATTGCGACCTCATCGAAACGTCGACGCTTCTTGCAAACCGTTCTGGCCAGCAAAGGCATTCGCAATGCCGTCCTTGCCTATGAAGAGATCAGGTCCAGCAGCAAGCCGCAAATCGTAGGCATTGTATGATCCCGCTCCTGGACCTTCTGGGCCCGGATCTGTCGACTTGGGTGGCTCAGTTCATCCTTACCATTGCGCGGCTTTCCTTTGTCGTCATTCTGATCCCTGGCATCGGCGAGCAGATGATTCCAGCGCAAGTGCGGGTCTATCTCTTGCTCGGCCTGTCAGCGGCGATCTCAGGCATGGGGATTACAAATTACGTCCTGCCGGAAAGCCTGACCGATCTCGGCATCGTCGTCGTGACGGAGCTGCTGCTTGGCTTGTTTCTCGGCATCGGATTGAGAGTGGTGGTCTGGACTCTGAACATTGCAGGCAGCGTGATCGCGCAATCCATGGGGCTCGCGCAGCCGCTTGGCGTTGCGTTGGAAAATGAGGCGCAAACAGCGACAGCGAATCTGCTCTCCATGGCGGGCGCCGCGGTACTGTTTTCGATGAACTTTCATATTGAAGTGATCGCCAGCTGGATCGGCCTTTATGAGACCATTCCGATCGGTGGCTCATCGTGGATCGCGCAGGCTTTCCTGTTTGACAGTATTTATGCGGCCTTCGCTTTTGCCGTCCTGCTGGCTTGGCCATTCGTAGCGATGAACCTGCTCTACAATGTCTGTCTGGGCTTCATCAATAAAGCCATGCCGCAAATGATGGTGGCCTTTGTTGGCGCGCCGTTCTTGGTCGGTGCGGGCATGTTCCTTCTTGCCGTTTCAATTGGGGCCATGCTGATGGTTTGGCAGGATCAAATCGCTCAGCTGGTTGTGTGGTTATAGGATATGGCTGAGCAGGATCAGTCTGGCGAGAAGGAATTCGCCGCCACCGAGGAGCGCCTTAGGCAGGCGCGAGAGGATGGCGATGTTCCCGTATCCAAAGAAGCCAATGCCGCCGGTCTGATCATTGGCATTGGGCTCGGCACGTTGGTCTTCTTGATGCTCACATCGCAGGCGTTGAATGATGGTTTTGCCAGCATGTTTTATCATGCTGACCGCTACGCCGTAGACATTTTCGACGATCAGGGATCGCAGACCCGCAAAGTCATGTCCGGCATGATGTTTTCGATCTTGCCGCTATTCGGAGTCCTGGTCGCCTGCGTTTTATTGGTGCTCATTCTGCAGCAGGCGATCGCTTTCTCGACCAAAAAAATCAAACCGGATGTGAAGAAGATCAATCCGGTGGAGAACATCAAGAACAAGTATGGCGCGAAAGGCTTGCTCGATTTCTTGAAGGACGCGGCAAAGATGATCTTTGCTGGCCTGATCGCGGCTTACTTTATGGTCTTCTTTGCCTCGGAATATTACGCTGCTGGCGCCATAGCGAAGGGGCAGTTGGTCGATTTCACCCTCGGGCAAATTCTCAAACTGATTGTGTATTTTGGCGCCTTTCAAATCGTCCTGGCGCTCTTGGATTTGCCCTTGCAGCGCCACCTCCACGCAGAGCGCCTGAAAATGACCCGGGAAGAGGTCAAAAAGGAAATGAAGCAAAGCGAGGGTGATCCGCACCTGAAGCAGCAGCGCCGCGAACGCGGAACGCAAATCACCCGCTCGGATATGCTCAAGGGTGTCGAGACCGCGACCGTGGTCATGGTCAACCCGGAACACTATGCGGTGGCCTTGAAATGGGATCCAAACGGAGATTCCGCGCCAATTTGTGTGGCCAAAGGCGTCGATCACCTGGCTGCGAAAATCCGGGAAGTGGCGCAGGCGAACGCGGTGCCGATCTATCGCGATCCGCCAACCGCGCGTTCGCTCTATAGCCTTATCGAGATCGATGAAGAGATCCGACAAGAGCATTTCGCGGCAGTCGCGGCAGCGATTCAATATGTCGATCGAGTGCGTCAGCATCTGAGAGGACGCGATGACGCAAATTGATCCAATCATCCCAAAACTGCTCGATATTAAGCATAAGGACCAGGTTCAGCGCCTAGCCGCCCTGATGAGCGAACTGCGCGGATTAGAGCAGAAACGGGCTGATTTGACATCAGAATTTGAACGTCTGGATGAGCGGCAAGACGGGTTTACGCAAATCAGCATAGCCAATGGCTATCTGCGATACATGCAACACCGGCAGGAAATTCTAGATCGGCAAATCGCGAAAACAAAAGCTACGGCTGACGCCATCCAAGAAGAGCTTCGGCAAACGGTTTTTTCACAGTCTATGCTGAACAATTCGTGATCAAGGTAAACAAGTTTACGTTCTCTTCATAAACTCAGACGTACTATCCCTGCGCGAAGAGTGGCAAATTCAATCAAAAAACGCCGCCGGAATGCATGGAGAAACAAATGAGCGCAAAGACACCGTCCCACGTGGACCATCAAGTTGGTCGTCGTATTCGCCAAGCGCGTCGCGCGGCGAAACTTACTCAAGGCCAACTCGGTGAGATGATTGGGCTGACCTTTCAGCAGGTGCAGAAGTACGAGAAGGGCGTAAACCGGGTTTCAGCGGGGACTCTGTATGAGATTGCTCGTGTTTTTGATATCCCGATCAGCTGGTTCTTTGATGAAGATATCGTCGACCGCCTGTCTGCTGCGAAAGACTCAGGTACGACTGATTTCGACGACTGCATGAACTTGCTGTTGGACCTGCGCCAGAGTTCAAATCTGGGGCCTGTCCGTGAAGTGCTACGGCTCGCAGGCGCTCGCTAGCGCCTGCTTATATCAAAATGGATTTGGCCAGGGCGCAGCGTTTTAGCTGACCTTGGCCAAATGCCCGCCGGAATAGCTGGCCATAGAGCCGCCATTTGTGTCCACAAACGACTCAAGATCCTGGATCACTGATAGAATCAACTTGGCTTCGGCTGGCAGCTCAGCCGCATTGCCATCTGGCGCGACATAGTTTTCCCAGACTTTCAGCTTTAGCAGCATATCGACCGGCCCATTGGCTGGCTTGGCGCTAATCGCATCGATCATTCCAAGTTGCACTTCGAGCTCCGCATCTGCGAGTTCTTCAGTTTCAATCGATTGTGCAAAGTGTGCATGTCGATGCACAGACTTTACCCATTGCGGCAGCTCCCGCTCGATCAGTTTTTCGGTCCCCATTACGCTTTCCTTCTTGCAACGCAGTTGAATAGCGTGGCGCGTTTTTCGCGTCTCACACCCAATCAATGCGGCAAGGGCGCGGATTGTTCCGCCTGGAATGAACTTTTTTCACATTTTCTTGAGTGAAGATGATTGGACCCAATGAACACTGCGAAAGTTCAGTCGCTATCGGGGGCTTTGGACTCGTTTTTCTCGAGTTCTTTGAGCGCTTCGATCAGCTTTTTCAATTTATCCGGGACGGGCTCGTTCAAGACTTCTTTGTATTTGTCGCGCAAAGACTCGCCCACTGGCTTCTCAGGCCGCCATTCGGGCGGCATTTTGGGTGAGTCATTGTCACCGGACATTCGCGTGTCTCTGTTTTAAAATCCCTTTATCTGCTTGGAGCCTAAGTCTAAGCGTTATAGCAACCGGGTCAGTTATTCGATTTTTGTAACACTAAGCAAAAATCACAAATCGAAGAAGTGCTAAGTGGCGCTAGACTGTGGTGCAACAAGACTAGCATCTGATCTTATAAGAGAACCGTTTTCGTGATTCATCGGGTGTTCAAATGTAGGCTTGAACCATGGGGACTTTTGTTGGTGAAAGAGGCCGCGAAGCCAGTCAATCACAATCTGGGCGCGTGCCATTCGACGAACACGTTCTGTATATGTGAGCCAGAACCGTATCGGTGCGACCTCGGGTAAATTGAGTGGCACGATGTCCTTACCGAGGCCATGTACATAGGTCGGCAGAAGCGCAATGCCACCCCCTTTTGCACAGACTTCGACCATGACGGCGCCGGAATTGGTGACCAGTGCGAAGTCAATTAAGTCTCTGAATTCTTTGGCTTTTGGTGCCCATCGCTCCATTTGGTTCACATAGCCTGAGTGAATGATGCAGCGATGATTGTACAAGTCGAACACACTCGTCGGGTGCCCGAAATTCTTGATGTAATCGGGCGAGGCAAAGAACACATAGTGCAGTACGCCCAGCCGTTTTGAGACAATGTCGGGGCGCCCGGGTTCCTGAAACTGGATCGCGACATCGGCTTTTTCATTGATCAAATCTGCGTCAGGACGATCTGTCGTCACCAAGCGCAGCTCGATTTTTGGATTCTGAAGATGGAAATCCGGAAGGTGAGGCGCAATCCAATGGGTAGCCAATCCGTCGCCGGTACACAGCGTCACCGGCCCTTCGGCCGGTAGATCGTGATCGAGCACGTCGCTGCGCAATCCGTCCGCTGCGTCGGACATGATTTCAGCATAGCGCAGCGTCTTTTTCCCGGCATCGGTCAAGGTGACGCCGCGCGGTGACCGATATAACAGCCGTGCATTCAATGAGCGCTCAAGGTCATCAATCTTGCGAGAAACGGTCGGAGCGGTCTCTTTCAAACGCGAAGCAGCCGCATTCATGCTGCCGAGTTCGGCAACCACAATGAAGACTTTTAACTTATCCCAGTCCAAATTCTCAAACATTTAGGGCCCCTTATACGATTTCTGTACTACCCCAATTCGATTCTGTCTGCATCGCATTCAAATGAATTGTGGCAAACCTTCAATAAGAAGGAGCAATCTGATGACTGATACAGCGAAACGTCTGGCGACTTACCCTTTTGTTGTCGATCACTCAAAGATGTTCGACCTGATGGCGAACTTCGGTTGGCGCACCGCCAATGAGAAAGAAATCCCAGAAATGCTGGCGCTCGGTGAGCGGTTGATCAATGACCGCTTGATCAGTCCGGAAACTCTAGCCCACCTGCATGATTTGACCGGAATCACCGCTTGGGTCTTCGGAGATCCAGTTGAAGGCTTGGTGATTTCCGTTCCTCTAACCGAGGCGGGCCTGGACGCGGTTCAGGATAATGAATTCGTAGCGAAATCACCAGATGATGCGCACGTTGCGGCAGCCGGGCAGCCCTGCGCCGCTGTCTATATCGGAATTTATGCGGGTGAGACCAAGGAAGCGCGCAAAGCTGTGATGAGCGGCGCTGGTGTCATTCGCATGGCGGTGTTTGCGCAGGTGCCGTGCTTCGCGCGCGCCGCCACTGAGGACGGCGCCCGTTCGATGGAAAGCCTCGGCTGGACGCCAGCAGGATTTGGCGCGGATAAACTTTGGATGCAGGGCGCTTTGGTCGTTCCCGAGCAAAAGGTGGCGTAATGCTGACGATTTCTTCCATTGGTGAATCTGGCTTAGCCAAGCCGCTAGATCCTGAACTGATCGAGCAGTTCCCGATCGAAATGGTACGCACCTTGGATGCGTTCCAAAAAGTCGTCGCCGTCCGCTCTATGGTCTATAT
>Ga0256829_1003267_pt1 | contig 11376 bp, 12 predicted proteins | sample 131447metaG_FD_185979 | JGI IMG/M metagenome (GOLD analysis project Ga0256829, IMG submission 185979) | Hydrothermal vent microbial communities from Lau Basin, Pacific Ocean - 131-447 | ecosystem: Environmental > Aquatic > Marine > Hydrothermal vents | place: Pacific Ocean: Lau Basin | collected... | reverse complement strand
CGGTGTGGCGCATTACTTTGACCTTGTTGAAGGTGTGTCTGTTGCTGATGATGTTGACGAAGCGACAGGTATCGCGTCTAAGAAGGTTATTGACTGGAGATCACAGCCTAAGGGCGGCGATCTGAAACCACGTATCTCTTTGTTGGATAAGAAGGGCGAGGTCATTAACCTGCCAAACGGTATGCCTGCGAACTACTACTTGTCTGTGGACTCTATTCTATCTGTAGAGAACGAGCAGGAAGTTAAGGCGGGTGACATCGTTGCACGTATTCCTCGTGAAACTTCGAAAACACGAGATATTACAGGTGGTCTGCCACGTGTGGCGGAGCTGTTTGAAGCGCGTATGCCGAAAGACTTTGCGGTTATCTCTGAAATTGACGGTTACGTTGAATTTGGTAAAGACTATAAGTCTAAGCGCCGTATCGTTGTTCGTCCGGCAAGTGCGGATGAAGAGGCAGCGGAATATCTTGTTCCGAAGGGTCGTCATCTGGCCGTTCATGAAGGTGACTTCGTGCGTAAGGGTGACCCGCTTCTTGATGGTGCGCTTGTGCCGCATGACATTCTTAATGTTATGGGTGTTGAGGCGTTGGCTGAATATCTTACAAACGAAGTTCAGGAAGTTTATCGCTTGCAGGGTGTTAAGATTAACGACAAGCACATTGAGGTGATTGTTCGCCAGATGATGCAAAAAGTTGAAATTAACGGTGTTGGTGACTCAACTTATCTTGTTGGCGAACATGTTGACCGTCAGGAGTTTGATGAAGCATGCCAGAAATATATTGAAGAAGGTAAGCTTCCTCCGGAAGGTCGTCCGGTTCTTCAAGGTATTACGAAGGCATCATTGCAGACACGTTCATTCATCTCTGCAGCGTCATTCCAGGAAACAACACGCGTTCTTACAGATGCGGCTGTTAACGGTAAGGTTGATAAGCTGTTCGGTCTGAAGGAAAACGTTATTGTTGGTCGCTTGATCCCTGCTGGTACGGGTGCTTACGTGAATGACGTGAAGCGTGTGGCTGCGGACCGTGATGAAGTTGCGATCGCAAACATGCCAGAGCGTGAGGAGCTTGTTGCTTCTGTTTCCGGTGATGTTGCCGCGATTGAAGGAGGCAGCGACGGCGATGAGGGCGACGCGAAAGAAGCAGCAAACGGTTAAGTGCTGCTGCCGGATATAATTCGATAGGAAAGGGGGGCTTATGCCTCCCTTTTTTTACGGGCGTTTTAATATGCGGGTATGCATGCCCTTCAGTGCGTTTAATAAGAGAATTGCAATGCCGATCATGGAGATGAAGAGGCCTATTCTCTCTTGCGGAAGGAGGCTTAATTTCAGTTCCAGCATGTACGCACCCTTAGGTAAACTTATTTGGATTTGGCCGTATGGTCCTGCGTCTTTTAAATCGAATTGGGCGGTTACGTCTTCTCCGTCTTTAAATAAACGCCAGCCGGTAAAGTAAAATTGCCTGTAATGCAGCACTGATGGAGTTTTTGCATCAATAGAGAATAAAATATGACGTGCGTTTTGTCGCTCGGCCGTGATCGTCGCGTCCCCTGCTATGACGGAGTATTCTGGGTATGGCTTTGCTGTTTGGATATCCTTATAAGACATGCTGAGCGAGGGGTTGTTCGGGATATGCTCCTCTGTTAGCATTTTCTTTGCTATGCTGTCTTCGAACTTATGAAGAGGGGGCGCCCAAGAATTCTTTGTGTAATCTGCGATTTTGTATGTGACGAAGGTAAAGGGGATTGCCGTCATGATAGCGCAAATTAAGACTGATTTTGGGTTTCTGTCCTTTGAGAGTTGATACAAAAACATCATCGTGGAGGCAGTGAACAGAAAGTCGGATAATACAAGAAGGCGCCAAGGGAATTGTATTTTTTGTAAAGGCGGGATTACAGACCAAATAAAGGAAGATAGCGGGGTCATCATAAAAAAGCATACCAGTGCTAATCCTAAGAATTCATATCCCTGAATGTTGTGTTTTCGTTTGGTTTTCCATCGCAGTATGACCATCAGAATAAGCGGTACAGTAATTTGCAGTAATGCAATTATCCATAATTTGTTGCATGCCTCATCAATCGGGCAGCTATGATCGAACCATAAAAACCATAGCTGATAATCATAGAAGCCGCGCCACAAATAGTCTGTGTTTGCGAGATCAAGCATTGAAATGGCAGGGTATAAATATAGCGCGGATATGAGTAAGCCCGTGATATATGCCGCACCTTTATAGAACGTATCCTTGATCCAGCTTTCGAATGAATGGGAATATTTCAGGTTGAACGTAAGGTAGAGTGGGATAAAGAAGGATATAAACACAGCAGTCGGGAGGTGTGATAAAACCAACAGGGCATAGCACAGAGAGAGTTTTATAGAAAAGTAAGCTGTATTATGTGCCGATATGCGGGAATAGTGAAAAATTAGGGGAATCCAAATATAAGCGGAGAGTTCGGCAATAGCGTTTCGTTCATATATTTCAAACCAGCTATGGTAGGGCAATATCATATATATGCCGGAGGCGATGACGCTGAAATTATTATTGGTTAGTGGTGATGCAAAAATATAGAATGTAATGCCTGATAAAAACACAAGCAGCGTACTGTTTATGATCATCAGTGTTGTAGTATCAAGAATGTATCCGGATAATGTATCAATGAAAAATGCGGTGTAATAGGTGAATGGCGGGTAAAAGAACAGGTTGGCGCTTCCAAATCCTCTGTTCGTGTCATATAGCCACCTGGGGTACAACTCCCCATTTACGATTTGATGTGCCACTTCTTCATAAGCTATAAGCAAGTTCTTGTAATCATATCCGACAGGGAATCCGTGCCTGAACATTAGAAAAGATAGGATAAGGCTCACACAGAACAATAGTCCTATATCGATGGATGTGCGGTATTTCATTATGTTTTTCTCGGATATTTTTAGGCCCTGTAAATCAACATATTATGAGATTTTTAGATCGTAAAACATTTAGGTAATAAAAAGTATAAAACTTTTCTTGACGGATAAGAATCAATACCCTATATTCCGCGCCACAATGATGGGCGTCCCGAATGATTTTTATTAAATAGTACGGGCGTGCAACATCCGAAATAAACGAGCTTTGGTTCACTTTTATTAGCGTGGTACAAAACTCTCGGATGCTCTGCGGAAAATATATCACCTCAAGCACGATTTGTGTTTGACATGATATGCAAATCCGCGCTAAATGCCTCCATCTTTTTGAATTGAGATTATTTTAAAGAAGGTTTGATAAATGCCAACCATTCAACAACTGATCCGCAAGCCTAGAAAAAGGGTTGTGAAAGCGAAGAAAAACAGAGCGCTGAAAAGCAATCCTCAACGTCGTGGTGTATGTACACGTGTGTATACGACTACGCCAAAGAAACCGAACTCAGCTTTACGTAAGGTTGCTAAGGTTCGTTTGACTACAGGTATTGAAGTCATTTGTTACATCCCTGGTGAAGGGCATAACCTTCAGGAGCACTCAGTTGTTCTTGTGCGTGGTGGTCGTGTAAAAGACTTGCCTGGTGTGCGCTATACAATTATTCGCGGTACTCTGGATACTCAGGGTGTTAAAGATCGTAAACAGTCACGTTCACGCTACGGCGCGAAACGTCCGAAATAAGAGGTACTAAATATGTCACGTCGTCGTAGAGCAGATAAACGCGTTATTTTACCGGATCCGAAATTTGCGGATTTGGTGCTTTCTAAGTTCATCAACAACATTATGTTGGATGGTAAGAAGTCAACTGCAGAGGGTATCGTATACGGTGCTATCGAGATTCTTGATGGTAAGAAGCCTGTGAATGATGACAAGTCAGAGGGGGGTGAAGCTTCTGATGTTGCTGTGAATTCAAAGAGCGTAGGTTTGGGTTTGTTCCATTCTGCTCTTAAAAACGTGAAGCCACGTCTTGAGGTTCGTTCACGCCGTGTTGGTGGTGCGACATATCAGGTTCCTGTTGAGGTTCGTCATGATCGCGCTGTTGCTCTTGCGATGCGTTGGTTGATTGATGCCGCGCGTAAGCGTGGTGAGAACACTATGCGTGATCGTTTGGCGGCAGAGCTTTATGATGCTGCAAATGATCGTGGTTCTGCGGTTAAAAAGCGTGATGATACGCACAAGATGGCTGAGGCGAACAAGGCCTTCGCTCATTACCGCTGGTAACAAATACGGATTAAGAGATTTAGAAGATAAGGAAAACGGATTATGGCACGCGAACACGCTATTGAAAATTATCGTAACTTTGGGATTATGGCGCACATTGATGCGGGTAAGACCACAACAACTGAGCGTATTCTTTTTTACTCTGGTAAGTCACACAAGATCGGTGAAGTGCACGATGGTGCTGCGACTATGGACTGGATGGAGCAGGAGCAAGAGCGTGGTATTACAATCACCTCAGCTGCGACGACAACATTCTGGGATGCTCCTAAAGATGGTCCGTATAATGGTGAGCGTTTCCGTCTGAACATCATTGACACACCGGGTCACGTTGACTTCACAATTGAGGTGGAGCGTTCATTGCGTGTTCTTGATGGTGCGATTGCTGTTTTTGATGCGAATGCTGGTGTTGAGCCTCAGACTGAAACTGTTTGGCGTCAGGCTGATAAGTATCAGGTTCCACGTATGTGTTTCGTTAACAAAATGGATAAAATCGGCGCGGACTTCTACAACACTGTAGATATGATCGTTGATCGTCTGGGCGCTGTTCCTTGTGTTATCCAGCTTCCTATCGGTGCTGAGAGTGACTACGCAGGTCACATTGATCTTGTGCGTATGAAGGCGATTGTTTGGGATGGTGAGCAGTTGGGTGCAACTTTCTCAGAGCAAGAGATTCCTGCTGATCTGGCTGATAAGGCTGCTGAATACCGTGAAAAGCTAGTTGAGCTTGCGGTTGAGCAAGATGATGATGCAATGGAAGCGTATCTAGAAGGTAATGAGCCTGATGAAAAGACATTAAAGGCGTGTATCCGTAAGGGGACTATCGGTAACGTGTTTGTTCCTGTTATGTGTGGTACAGCGTTTAAGAACAAAGGTGTTCAGCCAATGTTGGACGCTGTTGTCGAATATCTTCCTTCACCGCTTGATATTGGTGAAACAAAAGGTTTGAAGGTTGACTCTGATGAGGAGGAAAACCGCCAACCGGATGATGATGCGCCGTTCTCTGCGCTTGCATTTAAAATTATGAACGACCCGTTTGTTGGTTCTTTGACATTCGCACGTATCTACTCAGGTACAATCGAGTCAGGTTCTTACGTTAAGAACTCAGTTAAGGACAAGCGTGAGCGTGTTGGTCGTATGTTGTTGATGCACTCAAATGATCGTGAAGAGCTGTCAGTGGCGCATGCCGGTGATATCGTTGCGTTCGTTGGTATGAAGGATACAACAACAGGTGATACCCTATGTGATATGCAGGCACCGGTTGTGCTTGAGCGCATGGAATTCCCTGAGCCGGTTATTGAGATCGCGATTGAGCCAAAAACAAAGGCTGACCAAGAGAAGATGTCTACAGCGCTACAGCGTTTGGCTGCTGAAGATCCATCATTCCAGGTTTCTGTTGATCATGAATCAGGTCAAACGATTATGCGTGGTATGGGTGAGCTTCACTTGGATATTCTTGTTGATCGTATGAAGCGTGAATTTAAAGTTGAAGCGAATATTGGTGCGCCGCAGGTTGCTTACCGTGAAACAATCACGAAGCCTGCTGACATCAGCTACACACATAAAAAGCAGACTGGTGGTTCTGGTCAGTTCGCTAAAATCGACCTTACATTTGAGCCGGGCGAGCCGGGTTCAGGTTTCGTATTCGAAGATACGATTGTCGGTGGTAATGTTCCTAAGGAATATATCCCGGGTGTTAATAAAGGTCTGGAGATGGCCAAGGAAACAGGTATTATTGCCGGCTTCCCTGTGTTGGACTTCAAAGTTACATTGACTGACGGTGCGTATCACGATGTTGACTCATCTGTTATGGCGTTTGAAATCGCTGCTAAGGCAGCATTCAAAGAGGGTATGGCGAAGGCCGGCGCTCAGTTGCTAGAGCCGATGATGAAGGTTGAGGTTGTTACTCCTGAAGATTACATGGGCGATATCATTGGTGACTTGAACTCACGTCGTGGTCAGGTTGCTTCAATGGATGATCGCGGTAATGCGAAAGTGATTACAGCAATGGTTCCGCTAGCGAATATGTTCGGTTACATCAATACATTGCGTTCTATGTCTCAAGGACGTGCGCAATATACGATGCAGTTTGATCATTATGAGCCGGTGCCTGCACAGATTGCAGCAGAAGTTAAAGAAAGTTTAGGTGCTTAATAGCATTAAGATTTAGAAGGAAAGGACTAGAAAATGTCGAAGGAAAAGTTTGAGCGGACCAAGCCGCATTGTAACATCGGAACAGTAGGTCACGTTGACCATGGTAAGACGACGCTAACAGCGGCGATTACGAAATATTTCGGTGATTTTAAAGATTACGACCAGATTGATGGTGCACCTGAAGAGAAGGCTCGTGGTATCACGATCTCTACAGCGCACGTTGAATATGAGACAGAGAACCGTCACTACGCACACGTAGACTGCCCGGGTCACGCTGACTATGTTAAGAACATGATCACAGGTGCGGCGCAGATGGATGGTGCTATCCTTGTTGTTAACGCAGCGGACGGCCCGATGCCACAAACACGTGAGCACATCCTGCTTGCACGTCAGGTTGGTGTTCCTGCTCTTGTTGTGTTCATGAACAAAGTTGATCAGGTTGATGATGAAGAGCTATTGGAGCTTGTTGAGATGGAAATCCGCGAACTTCTTTCATCATATGAATTCCCTGGCGATGATATTCCGATTGTTGCAGGTTCAGCGCTAGCGGCTCTTGAAGGTCGTGACCCTGAGATTGGTGAAAACAAGATCAAGGAATTGATGGAAGCAGTTGATTCATACATCCCTCAGCCAGAGCGTGATGTTGACAAAGACTTCTTGATGCCTGTTGAAGATGTATTCTCGATTTCAGGTCGTGGTACAGTTGCAACCGGTCGTATCGAGTCAGGTGTATTGAACGTTAACGATGAAATTGAAATCGTTGGTATCAAGGACACAACAAAGACTGTATGTACAGGTGTTGAAATGTTCCGTAAGCTTTTGGATCGCGGTGAAGCAGGCGACAATATTGGTGCGCTACTTCGTGGTACAAAGCGTGAAGACATTGAGCGCGGTCAGGTTCTATGTAAGCCTGGTTCAATCACACCACACACAAAGTTTACAGCCGAAGCTTACATTCTTTCAAAGGATGAAGGTGGCCGTCACACACCATTCTTTACAAACTACCGTCCACAGTTCTACTTCAGAACAACAGACGTAACGGGTGAAGTGACATTGCCAAGCGGTACAGAAATGGTGATGCCAGGTGATAACATCACAGGTATGGAAGTAACATTGATCGCTCCGATTGCGATGAACGAAGGTCTTCGTTTCGCGATCCGCGAAGGTGGCCGTACAGTCGGTGCCGGTGTTGTTTCTAAAATCGTCGAATAATTACGTATAGCGAATAGGATATAAGAAAATGGATACGCAAAGTATTAGGATCACACTCAAAGCATTTGATCACCGTATTCTTGATACGGCGGCTGCTGAAATTGTGAACACAGCGAAACGAACAGGCGCCGGAGTACGTGGTCCTGTACCTTTGCCGAACAGAATAAAGAAATTTTCTGTTATTCGTTCGCCGCACGTGAACAAAGGCTCTCAGGAGCAGTTCGAGATGCGCACGCACAAGCGTCTAATGGATGTTGTTGAGCCAACGCCTCAGACAATTGATGCGCTGATGAAGCTTGATCTACCTGCTGGTGTTGACGTTGAAATTAAAATTGGTCAGATGGCTGCATAAACCATAAGCCGAAATTGACATACTAAGTTGGCCAAGGTGGTCAACCTCTGGAAAGGAAAAGAAAATGAGAACTGGATTGATTGCACGAAAAGAAGGCATGAGTCGTATCTTTGATGAGGATGGACGTCACATTCCTGTGACTGTTCTGAAAGTTGATGAGTGTCAGGTCATTGCTGTGCGTAATGAAGAGAAAGACGGTTATGTTGCTGTTCAGCTTGGTGCCGGTAAGGCGAAAGTTAAGCGCACATCAAAGCAAAATCGTGGGCATTTCGCGAAAGCAAAAGTAGAGCCTAAGAAGAAGCTTGCAGAATTCCGCGTTTCTAACGAGAACATTCTAGAAGTTGGCGCAGAGTTGGGTGCAAACCACTTTGTTGCCGGTCAATATGTTGACGTGACAGGAACATCAATCGGTAAAGGCTTTGCCGGTGCGATGAAGCGTCATAACTTTGGTGGTTTGCGTGCGACGCACGGTGTGTCGATCTCTCACCGTTCACACGGTTCGACAGGTCAGTGTCAAGAGCCGGGCCGCGTTTTCAAAGGTAAGAAAATGGCCGGTCACATGGGTGCGGAACGTGTTACGACACAAAACCTTGAGATTGTTGGTGTTGATCTTGAAGACAACCTGATTCTTGTTAAAGGTTCTGTACCTGGTGCAAAGCAGGGCTGGGTTCTTATCAGCGATGCTGTTAAAAAGCCGGCACCTGAAGGTGTTCCATTGCCGGCTGGCTTCAGAGAGTTGCCAAAGGCAGAAGAGCAGGATGATAACAAGCAAGATGCAGATGCACCTAAAGCAGAAGGTCAAGTAGCTGAGCCGGATAATAAGCCGGAAGAAAATAAGGAAGACTAGTGATGAAAGCACAAGTTAAGACATTAGAAAACAAGGCTGCCGGGGAAATTACTCTGGATAAAGCGATCTTCGGTGTTGAGGTTCGTCAGGACATTCTACACCGCATGGTGAATTACCAGTTGGCAAAACGCCGCTCAGGTAATCACAAAGTGAAGCAACGCCATGAAGTAAGCGGTACAGGTAAAAAGCCTTGGGCGCAAAAAGGTACAGGCCGCGCACGTGCGGGTGACCTAAAGCGTAACATCGACCGCGGTGGTGCGACTGTGTTTGGTCCTGTTGTGCGTTCACATGCGGTTGATCTTCCTAAAAAGGTAAGAAGACTTGCATTGAAAACAGCATTGTCTGTAAAGGCTGCTGAGGGCAAGTTGATCATTTTGGACGAAGCAAAAGCGAAGTCACACAAGACGAAGCCGATGGCGGATGCACTTGGTGCGTTTGGTATTGATTCTGCTTTGATCGTAGGTGGCGCTGAAATCGATGTGAATTTTGCACGCGCAACTGCGAATTTACCACGTATCGATGTAGTGCCTGCACAGGGTGCGAATGTTTATGACATTCTACGCCGTGATGTTTTGGTACTGACAAAAGAAGCAGTCAATGATTTGACTGAGAAGTTGAAAGGTTAAGACAATGGCAAAAGCGAAGAAAAAAGAAGCTGCAGAGTGGATGTACGAAATTATCCGTGCGCCGCACATCACAGAAAAAGCAACTTTGGGAAGCCAATATTCTCAGGTTACTTTCAAGGTGCCGACATCTGCGACAAAGCCTCAGATTAAACAAGCAGTTGAAGTTTTGTTTGATGTAAAGGTGAAAGCTGTTAATACGCTTATCCAAAAAGGTAAGACTAAGCGTTTTAGAGGTATTGCCGGTCGCCGTGCTGATATGAAAAAAGCGGTTGTGACATTGGAAGATGGTCAAACAATCGACACAGGCGTTGGTGTTTAATAATTTTTAGGTTTAATGCAATTATGGTGACCCGCCGATAAAGGGTGTAAAAAAGAAGGAATAAGACAATGGCATTGAAGAAGTTTAACCCGATCACTCCTGGTACACGCCAGTTGATTCAGATCGATAGATCAGATCTTTATAAAGGTGCGCCAGAGAAAGCGTTAACTGAAGGTTTGAGTAAAACCGGTGGGCGTAATAACCACGGTCGTATGACTGCACGTCACAAAGGTGGCGGTCACAAGCGTAAGTACCGTATTATTGATTGGAAGCGCACAAAGTGGGATGTAGAAGCGACAGTTGAGCGCATTGAATACGATCCTAACCGCACGGCTTTTATTGCTCTTATTGAGTATGCAGACGGTGAGAGAGCTTACATCCTTGCGCCACAACGTTTGAAAGTTGGCGATAAAGTTATTGCTGGCGAGAAGACAGACGTTAAGCCTGGTAACGCGATGAAGCTTAAGAATATGCCTGTTGGTACTATCATCCATAACATTGAGATGAAGCCGGGTAAGGGTGCACAGATGATCCGTTCTGCGGGTACATATGCGCAGCTTGTTGGTCGTGACCAAGGTTATGCTCAGATCAAGTTGGCGTCTGGTGAACTTCGTATTGTTCTTTCAGAATGCATGGCATCTGTTGGTGCGGTATCAAACCCGGATCACATGAACACAAATATGGGTAAAGCCGGTCGTAATCGTTGGAAGGGTCGTCGTCCACATGTTCGTGGTGTTGTTATGAACCCTGTTGATCACCCGCATGGTGGTGGTGAAGGTAAATCTTCTGGTGGTCGTAACCCAGTTACACCTTGGGGTGTGCCGACAAAAGGTTACAAGACTCGTAAGAAAAAGAAAGACAGCGATAAGTACATTATTCGCCGTCGTAAGAAGTAAGGTTTAAAGGAGCATAAGTAATGGCACGTTCAGTATGGAAAGGCCCGTTCGTAGAAAAAAGTCTTCTTAAGAAGATTGAGAAAGCACGCGCGGAAGGTAAGAACACAGTGATTAAAACATGGTCACGTCGTTCGACAATTTTACCGAACATGATCGGTTTGACATTTGGTGTACATAACGGAAAGAAATTCATTCCTGTTCTTGTGACAGACCAAATGATCGGTCATAAACTTGGTGAGTTTGCACCGACACGTACTTACCCAGGTCATGGTGCGGATAAAAAGGCGAAGAAATAGTAATTAGCCGGAAGAGATATAAGGAATAGGAAAATGGGACAGTCTAAAAACCCGAAAAGAACAAAAGAAAATGAAGCAAGAGCGTTTGCTAAGTATGTGCGCACATCGCCACAGAAGTTGAACCTTTTGGCACGTACTATTCGTGGCAAAAGCGCGTCTCGTGCTTTAGTTGATCTGGAGTTTTCAAAACGCCGTGTTGCACAAGATGTACTTAAGCTGTTACAATCTGCCGTCGCGAATGCGGAAAATAATCATGGTCTTGATGTAGACCGTCTGGTTGTCTCAGAAGCCTATGTCGGTAAAAGCATCACGATGAAACGTTTTCGTGCACGTGCTCGCGGTCGTGGCGCACGTATCAACAAGACAATTAGCAATATGACAATCGTCGTTAAAGAAGCAGAAGAGGCGTAGATTTATGGGACAGAAGATTAATCCAATTGGTTTGAGAGTAGGTATTAACCGTACATGGGATTCTCGTTGGTACGCTGGTCGCGATTACGCGGACAAA
>Ga0256829_1003266_pt1 | contig 11379 bp, 12 predicted proteins | sample 131447metaG_FD_185979 | JGI IMG/M metagenome (GOLD analysis project Ga0256829, IMG submission 185979) | Hydrothermal vent microbial communities from Lau Basin, Pacific Ocean - 131-447 | ecosystem: Environmental > Aquatic > Marine > Hydrothermal vents | place: Pacific Ocean: Lau Basin | collected... | reverse complement strand
TACCATGAACTCTATAACTATTTTCTCAAACGCTACGACATACAAAGCATTGGGAACATTGAACCACTCCCCGGCATTGCACCAAGTTCAAAACACACCTTAGAACTTATTATGAAAATGCGACAAAACCATGTCAAAACAATTTTGCAAGATGTCTACCATGAGCAAAAAACAGCTGCGTTTATCGCAGACAAAACAGGAGCAAAAGTGCAAATCATTCCTCATGACATTCATGCAGTCAAAGGCAGTAACACTTTAGAAAACTTTTACGACATCATCGGTAAAAGAATATGCAACTAATAATCCTGCTTTGGCCTGCATTTGTTCTAGCGATTTTACTCGTTTATATCCATGCCATTTTTGGTGTGGAGATTATCAAACGCGGTGTTATTTTTACTGACTTAGCCATAGGACAAATTGCAGCCATTGGGATGGCTTTAAGTGTTGCATTTTTAGGGGGTGCATACCAAACACCACTCACACTCCTTTTTGCTACTTTCGCTGCCCTGCTAATCACTTGGGCAACCAAACGGGTACAAAATGTAGAAGCATTTATTGGCTTACTCTATGCACTTGGTATCTCCTCTATTATGCTAATCTTAGCAAAAAGTGCTGAGGGAATGGAGCTTTTTTCAAAACTGAGTGCAGCGGATATTCTCTTCACCTCTGAGCAAGATTTACTTCTCGATGCAAGCATTTACATCCCTATATCTTTGGTGATGTTTTTCGTTTATCCTCGAACAAAAGGGCTTCTTAAGGAGCTGCTATTTTTTATTATGCTTGCGTTTACCGTGACTTCTTCTGTACAATCTGCAGGTGTCTTAGTCGTTTTTGCTCTGCTCATCGCACCTGCCTATGCCGCCATTATACAAAAAAGATTTCCACTCTTAGCCTTTGCTTGGGTCTTTGGAATGCTCAGTATTATCGTGGCACTTTTCGTTTCGTATCATTTTGATTTACCTACAGGCTACACCATTATTTTTATCACTATTTTAGCGGCTCTTTTAAGTACTTTAAGCTAAAGAGGGGTAAAATAGTGCTACTTAATACTTATGGAAAATCATGCCAATAGCTACAGAAGCATTTAAAGAACGTTCAAACATTACTTCCTTAGCACTCTTAGATAAAGAGCATCTTGCATACTCAAGTGTCTACCATGGCATTCGTATCTTACAACTCTCCAACTACAAAACAAAGCACAAAATTACATTTGATGAGCTCTCCTCTAAAAGTACTGCGTTTTGTTTCAATGATGACAAATCACTCATGGCATTTGCCACAAACAACAGCATTTATATCCTGAGCATACTCACAAAAAAAATCATTAAAACCATTAAAGTCGGCAAAGCAACTGTGCTCAAACTCATTTTTTGCGATAAATACATCATTGCAGGAACAGATAAAGGGAGGGTTCTGCAGTATAGATATAACAACTCCACACAACTTGCACGCATCTGCTCTTTTATTCCTGCAAACAAAAGAGATACTACAAGTTATGTCAGTGCTTTTAGTGTATGTGAGAACTACTTGGCTTCTACAGGTCATGGCGGGGCACTCTATCTCTTTGATGTCTTTTCCCATACACAAAGAAGAACACTTATCCCCTCAGGTAATCGTATTGATGCCTTGCATTTCCTTGACAAAGAGCGGCTTGTCAGTGCAGATATTCATGGAAATATCGTTATTCACTTCCTCGTAGACCCAGAGAAAAACATCACAATTGATGCACCTTTTGACAACATTAAACAAATCATTACGATGCCAAATCCCCGCTTTATTGCCATCCTCGGGAAAGAGTCATATATCAGCCTAATTGATATAGAAGATGCCAAAGTTGCCCAAGTCAAATATGTACAATTTCCTGCAACACCTATGCAGATGCTCCTTGTTCATGAAGAACTTTTACTCGTTTCCTTGGCAAATCAAACGGTCATGGAAGTCAAACTCATCAGTGCAAAACAACTCCGTACAGCCCTCATTTATAATGAAATTGTAGAGGCTTATGACTTAGTAGAACAAGAGTTGATGATGCGCTACACACGCGAGTACAAGCTCCTTGAGAAACGCTTCAAAAGTATTTATGAAGAAGCAGCAGCAGCCCTAGTGAGTCAAAACAAATCCCTTGCACTCAAAACACTTAACCCAGTCAAAGATATTCCCTCCAAGAAAAAAGAGATTGATGCACTTTTTCGTGCCTTTGAAGAGTATAGTCGTTTTAAAGTCATCTACTTAGAGAAAAAATATGCCCATGCTTATGCTATGGCTGAAAAATACCCACCTTTAAAGCTCTCCCCTCTTTTTAAAAAAATTGAGGAGGCTTGGATAGACAACTTTACCAATGCACAGCGACATGTTTTAATGGGCAATGTAGGCAATGCACAAGTACTCCTTGATGAGTATATTACCATTATTTCAAAAAGAGAGATTATCACCCTGCTCCTACGTCAAGATAAAGAGTATATACAATTTCTCAAAGCAATCAGCGAAAAAGATGCCCAAACAGTAGAAGATTTAGCCTATAAACACCCAAATTTCACTGCAACACCTACCTATATCGCCTTAAAAAATTCTACGGAAAAAAATATGCATGCTGTAGAGAACTTCATCCATGAAGGAAAGCTCCTCCAAGCAAAAGAGCTCCTCCAGCAAATCAAACCAACACTCTCACTCAAAAAAGAGTTAAAAAAACTCCACCATAGACTCCAAGAGATGGCACAACTCAAACATGCCTACAAAAATAACGATTTTAAAACATGTTATGAACTTTTAGATACCTACTATTATCTCAATACAACACAATTAGGTGTTTTACTCAACAAACACTGGATTGAACTCATCAATAAATGTGAAGAGTACGCACTCAAAGCCAATCCAAACGCTATCAAAACAACACTCAACACCCTTCTCCTTGTTACAACCCGTACAAGCCGTATTGGTGATTTACTCAGAGTGAGCTTTCATGCAAAAATCAAAGCCTACTTAGCAAAACGCAGTCTCAAAGGAGCCCAAAATATTATCTACTCCTATATCGACATTTTTGGAAGTGACTGCGAAATAAAAACACTCATGAATATGTATGAAAAACTCTCCAAAAAAAGATTGGCTATTACCCAAGATGGCAACAATATCATCGACAGAGATAAGTGGGTGAATTCTGAAATTTTTACTCACTCATCATAGCGATAAGTGTTTCACGAGTATCCTCAAAAGGGTTTTGATAGGTTGCCCCTTGGGAGATAAACTTTTCCATTGCCTCTTTTTTTGCAATGGCCATGTCAAGCTCGCTGTCGCTCCCCTGTGTATAAGCACCAATCCGAATAAGTACTTCATTCTCTTTAAGCAGCGTGTAATAACGCCGAAATTTAAGCACAGCTCGAAAATGTTCCTCATTGATAATATCATTCATCACCCGTGAGGCAGAGTTTAAAATATGCACAGGAGGGTAGATTCCAAAATCGGTCATTTCACGAGAGAGTACAATATGCCCATCTAAGATTGAGCGTGACTGATCGGCAATAGGGTCACTCATATCATCCCCCTCAATCAACACCGTAAAAAATGCTGTAATGCTTCCTTTGCCTTCCTCTTTTCCTGCACGCTCCATGAGTTGCGGTAAAAGTGTTAAAGAGGAGGGCGGATAGCCTTTAGAAGTAGGGGGTTCCCCAAGTGCGAGCCCAATCTCACGCTGTGCCATCGCAAAACGTGTGACCGAATCCATAATAAACAAAACATCTAAGCCCTGATCTTTAAAGTGTTCCGCCACACTCATAGCAGCAAACGCACCATATTTTCGCATTAGAGGGCTATCATCTGAGGTGGCAACGATGATGACTGTATTGGTCAAGTCGCCTCCAAGATTTTTTTCTATAAACTCAGGTACCTCCCGACCACGCTCACCAATAAGTGCGACAACTTTAATAGGGGCATCTGCTCCACGGACAATCATGCCCATAAGTGTAGATTTGCCCACACCACTTCCTGCAAAAATTCCAAGTTTTTGTCCCTTACCGCAAGTCAGGAGTCCATCTATAGATTTTACACCCACACTAAAAACTTCATCTATCATGCCGCGTTTCATAGCAGCAATCGGGGCTTTAATGATAGGGGAGAGCTTAGAGTTATGAATACTCCCTTTGCCATCTATAGGTCGCATAAAGGGATCAACCACTCGTCCAAGCAGGGCATCACCAATGGCGATATTTAATCCCGTCGAGTCTAAAAAAACCTTATCGCCAGAACAAAACCCTTCAACAAAACTAAAGGGTGTGATAAAAAATGTATTGCCATCTATCTCTGTGACCATCCCTATCGTCTCTTGTCCTGTAGCATTAGAGACAATACGAACAATATCAGAAATACTAACATTCAGCCCAGTAGCCGTAATCACCGTCGCATTAATTTTCACGACTTCTCCAAAAGAGACAGAATAATTTGCACTCGAGAGTTTTTCTTTGAGAGAAGTAAAAGGCATTTGTTTTAAAAACGTGTATGCGTTGGAGAATTAATTAAAGAGAAAAATTCACTCCGTGTTTTTTCATCTTTTTTAAACAGACCCCGCAGGGCAGAGGAGGTTGTTGTGGAGTTGATTTTTTCTACACCGCGCATCTCCATACACATATGGCGTGCTTGAATCACAACAGCAACTCCCTTAGGTGCAATAGCATCCATAATAGCATCTGCAATCTGTTCTGTCAGTTGCTCTTGAATCTGCATACGGCGGGCAAAAACATTGACAACACGCGGGATTTTTGAAAGCCCTACAACCTTGCCATCAGGAATATAAGCTACATGCACACGACCAATAATCGGCAGGAGATGGTGCTCACAAGTCGAGTAAAACTCTATATCTTTAACAAGCACCATCTCATCATTTGAGCTGCTAAAGAGTGCTTTTGAGAGTATCTCTTTGGGATTTTCTTTATACCCTCCATACATAAACTCATACGCCTTTCTTACACGCTTTGGTGTGTCAAGCAAGCCCTCTCTTTGTGAATCTTCACCCACATGCTCCATCATGACTTTTACAGCATTTTCAAATTGCATATTATTGTGTGAATCAGACATCTTTTGCTCTTAATGGACTAAAATATGTGGCACAATCAGTGGATACTTTTTCATTTTACGGAAAATATGTTTTCGTACCACTTGGCGAAGGTCATTCTCTAAGGCTTTGGCATTATCTATGAGTCCAGGTTTCATGTTAATCAAAAAGTGTTCTATGATATCTTGCATCTCTTTGGCAAAAAACTTATCTTGTTTGTCTGGTACAATTCCAAAAGTGGTTACCTTTGGATGTGATAACATTTTTGATGTTTGCTCACTTACCTCAACAACCATCATCACCACACCATCAGAAGCCAATTTTTGTCTATCTAAAATAATGTCATCTTCTATTTTATTGTTATTTTGATTGTCAATATATGTTTTTCCAGTTTTCACTGTTTTCACTTTTCGCATATATTTTGGTGCAATTTCTATCTGCTCGCCATCAGTCATGAGTAAAATATTTCTCTCAGGAATACCACATGCTACACCTGTCTCACTATGGCGTGTGACATGGTTATACTCACCATGAATTGGTAAAAAGAATTTTGGATTGACCAAACGCAACATCAATTTTTGCTCTTCCATCGAAGCATGCCCAGAGACATGAATATCTTTACTCATCTCAATCCTTGCACCTGCACGTTGGAGGTAATTGAGCATACCGGAGATACTCCCTTCATTTCCAGGAATAGCACGAGAAGAGAGGACAACAAGGTCTGTTGGTTTAATTTTTATATGTCTATGCTCACCAATACTCATACGAAAAAGAGCAGAGTTTGCCTCCCCTTGAGATCCTGTTGTGACAATCAGCACATCTTTATCTTCCATGCGTACCACTTCATCAGCATCCACAAAGAGCCCTTTTGGAAAACGCAGGTAATCATACTGCATTGCCAGCTCAAGATTACGCTCCATTGAACGCCCAATGACACATACCTTACGGTTATATTTCATGGCTTGTTCTATCGCTTGTTGCACACGGTGAATGTTGGAGCTAAAAGTAGATAAAATAATTCTTCCCTCTGCCTTGGCAAAAACTCTCTCTAGGGCAGGGCCAACACTTTTTTCAGAACCTGTTGGATTAGGATTATGTGAGTTGGTTGAATCACTCAAAAGGCATAAAACACCTTTTTCACCATAATGTGCCAATCTATGTAAATCTGCAGCATAGCCATCTACAGGTGTATAATCAATCTTAAAGTCACCCGTATGGATCACCGTTCCTGCTTCAGTAGTAATCGCAACAGAAGAAGAATCGATGATAGAGTGGGTCATATGCATCCACTCCACTTCAAAATCATTTCCTATTTTATACACTTCGCGTTTGACAATAGGGTGAAAATATTTACGATGCTCTTTAATATGATGCTCATCAAATTTGTTCCCAATCATCGCTAATGGTAAAGGTGTTCCATAGATAGGAAATTGCATCTCTTTATAAAGATACGGCATAGCCCCGATGTGATCTTCATGCGCATGCGTAATAATCACACCCACAATCTTATCTTTAATCTCACGAAGATAAGCGAAATCAGGAATTAAAATATCAACACCATGCATCGTCTCATCAGGAAAACTCATGCCGACATCGACTAAAATTGCCTCTTTTTCAGTCTCAAACACCATAATATTTCCGCCAATTTCACCTAAGCCCCCAAGTGGAGTCACACGGATTTTTGCTTTTGTGTTTAAATCAATTTTAAAATGAGGGTTTTGTCTCTGCTTATGCGCTTCTTGATTTTTGCTAACAAACTTTCTCAGATTTTCATCTGTTGGTGCAGGTTGGCGCTTGTAGCGATTGTTACGATTTTTATTGCGATTTGCATTAGCAGGTTTCTTGCCTGTTGGTTTTTCACCCTCTTTTGCATTCGGGTTTTTATTTGGGTTAGGTTTACGGTTTCTGTTATTTGGTCTTCTGTTATTTGGTTTTTTGTCTGTTTGTGGTTTTGCTTCTTGCACAACCTCTTTATTCTCTTCTGACATCCAAACTCCTGTATTTTTATAGTATTTTATAGAGTTGGTGATAGTCCTTCGTGCTGAGTTGATGAGGGCGAATGGTTAATGTAAGTTCTAATGCATCAAATGCATCTATAAGCTTTGGCTTTTCATACTCAGAAGAGAGATTTTTCATCAAAGTTTTTCGAGGCTGGCTAAATGCAACTCTTAACATGCGCTCAAAATCTTTATCGCTTCTATCTCTACTCTTTTGTATCAAAAAAACAGCAGAATCAACTTTTGGCTGTGGATCAAACGCAGTTGGAGGGACTTTGACAACAATTGCCGCTTCTCCTACACTTTGAGTAATAATACCCAAAGAGCCAAATACTTTTTCACCATGTGTCGCACAAAATTTTTCTGCTACTTCAAGCTGTACCATTACTAAGATATTCTTACACATTGGATCTTCGAGTGCTTTGAGTATGATGTTCGTAGCTATATAGTATGGCAAATTTGCCACCAAGTCATACGGCTCATCTATCAAAGAACTCTGCCAAGCTTGTAAAACATCCCCACAATGGAAGTGGAGTCGCTTGGTAGCAATCTCTTTTTTGAAGGTATCTTGTAACAGTTTACATAAATCGGTATCTACCTCAAAAGCTTCAACACTTTTGACATCAACTAAAAATTTAGTTAAATCACCTAAGCCAGGTCCAATCTCGACAATCTTATTATCATTTTTGGGCATCGATTCGACGATTTTTCTTAAAACGCTCTCATCTTTTAGAAAGTTTTGTCCAAACTTTTTCTTTGCTACAACGTTTTCTTTTTTCATAGAATGGAGTGTATACTAAATATACTTACACTTTGCTAAGTATATTTAGTTTGGAGCAAAGAAAGTAAAAACTTTATACTAAAGTCCTAATCTTATCTTCTGATACAGCGATAAGTCTTCGCTCAAGTCTATTGATTTCTTCTAATAACTCTTTTGAAATCTTTTCCATCTCTATATAGTGTTCTGCTGCAACTTTAGACTCTACCTCATTAACATTTCTTCTTTTCAATCCAAGCAGTTTCGTAAAAAAACCACCCTTTGCCTTGTTAAAATAAATATTAAAAATTTGTAGATAGACATCATGCAGTTTAAAATGGAGACTCTCTATACTTGCCATGGCTTCCATAGGATTATTTGCCAAAGAGTTGAGCATCTGTCCATCACCATAAAACCATTTTCCAAATTTGCACTCTGTGGAATTTACGGGAATTGCATCTTCTTCTACTTCTAAACCACTGATGAGCAACTTCGCTTTTTGTACCCATTTTATATGTGCTGCTTTTGCGGCTCTTAAATGGTTAACAACTTCTTCTTTTTCCATTTATGCTACTCCATATTTATATTAAATTCATTATAGTATTTTATACATTAAAGATTTCTAAACTCCTAAAATATTTTTCATAAGAGTTCTCTCTATGTTTCATGTGAAACATTTTCTAAGCGAAAAAGGATATAATTGCATATATTATAGAGGATAGTAAAATCATGAATTATTTCGCAAAACGAATCATTCCTTGTCTTGATGTAAAAGATGGAAGAGTTGTAAAAGGTGTGAACTTTGTAGGCTTAAAAGATGCAGGAGACCCTGTAGAAGTTGCTAAAAGGTATAATGAAGAGGGTGCGGATGAACTTACTTTTTTAGACATTACTGCTTCATCAGACAACAGAGACACCATAGTTGATATTGTCGCACAAGTGGCTCGAGAAATATTTATACCATTGACTGTAGGCGGTGGTATTCGTAAACTCGATGATATTTACAAACTGCTCAATGTCGGTTGCGATAAAGTCAGTGTCAATTCAGCAGCTATTAAACGACCCCAACTGATAGATGAAGGTGCGAAGCGTTTTGGTTCTCAGTGTATAGTCACAGCAATCGATGTCAAAAAAGCGGACAATGGCAAATACCATGTCTTTTTAAATGGTGGTCGTGTAGATACTGGTATCGATGCCCTTGAGTGGGCAAAAGAGGTAGTAGATCGTGGAGCAGGGGAGATACTTTTGACTTCCATGGATGCCGATGGAACAAAGGCAGGGTTTGAGCTCAACATTACAGAACAAATCAGCCAAGCGCTCAATGTTCCAGTCATTGCAAGTGGTGGGGCAGGAACAATGCAGCATATCAAAGAGGCATTTGACCATGGAGCAGATGCAGCACTTGCTGCGAGTATCTTTCACTATAAAGAGATTGACATTATGGATTTAAAACACTATCTTCACGATGAAAAAATCCCTGTAAGACTGTAGGGAGTAGTATGATAGTATGTGCAGGAAACAATGAAACTTTTGACTTTGCCCAACCCATTGGTGTCGGGCTTATTGAGAGTGCTATGAATTTAACACGTTTGTGTCTGTTTGATAAACCTGAATTTTTACTTTTTGTAGGAAGTGCAGGAAGTTATGGAGAGGCACAAATTTTTGACATCATTGAGAGTAAAACAGCTGCAAACATTGAACTTGCTTTTTTAAGCAATGATGCCTATACACCACTTGACAATGTAATCACAGCGAATGAAACGGAAAAAAAAGATGTTGTTGTCAACTCCTCAAACTATATCTCTACTAACGAAACACTCACAAAAAACTTTCTCAAATTTGGTGTCGGCATAGAAAATATGGAATTTTTCTCTGTCCTTAAAATTGCACAAGAGTTTGAGATTCCAGCAGGCGGTGTTTTTTGCATAACAAATTTTACTAACGCTAACGCACATGAAGATTTTCTCAAAAACCATACAAAAGCAAAAGAACTACTGAGTGAATATGTACAAAAACGCATCAAGGAACTAACAAAACGATGAGTAACTTAAAACCCTCCCTTATGGACTTTACACAAAAAGAACTCGCTGCACTTGTCAAACCAGCCTTCCGTGCAAAACAGATTTACGGGTGGATATATCATCACTATGCAGATAATTATGAGGCAATGAAAAATATTCCCCAATCACTCAAAGCAGAACTTGAAGAAAAGTACTGTGTCAATCCCCTCAAAATAGCTCGTAAAGAGGAGTCAAATGATGGGACGATTAAATACCTTTTAGAACTTCAAGATGGAAAAACGATGGAAGCAGTCTGGCTCAAGATGAAAGAGGAGCAAGTCGATTGTAACGGTGAAATCACACAAGAAGCAAAATATACTATCTGTGTCTCCACACAAGTAGGGTGTAAAGTAGGGTGCACATTTTGTCTCACGGCAAAGGGTGGTTTTACACGAGATTTAAGTGCAGGAGAGATAGTCGCACAGGTTGTCACACTCAAAAAAGATAACAATCACAAACATAACCGCATGATAAATATAGTCTATATGGGTATGGGTGAACCACTTGATAACCTCGCAAATCTTACAAAAGCTATAACAATATTTCAAGAAGATGAGGGGCTCTGTATCAGTGGAAAACGACAAACTGTTTCTACAAGTGGGCTGAGCAACAAGATAGATCAACTTGGAGAGATGGATTTGGGAGTGCATATTGCTATCTCTTTGCATGCTGTAGATGATGCATTACGAACAGAACTTATTCCAATGAACAAAGCACATAACATCAACTCTATCATAGAAGCGGTCAAACGTTTTCCAATAGACACACGCAAACGTGTGATGTTTGAGTACCTTGTTATAAAAAATAAAAATGATGATTTAGGCAGTGCAAAAAAACTAGTCAAACTCCTGAGTGGTATTAAAGCAAAAGTAAATCTCATCTACTTTAATCCTTATCCGGGAACACCCTATGAGAGACCAAGCAGAACAGACATGATAGCATTTCAAGAGTATCTGGTACAACATGGCCTGCTCTGTACCATACGTGATTCTAAGGGCATTGACATTAGTGCAGCTTGCGGGCAGTTAAAAGAAAAAACAAAACAAGACGAGGAGATAGCATGAGTTATGTAGATATAGGAGAAGTTATTTTTATAGTTGTCTCATTTATAGTAGCTATTGGTGGTTTCTTATATGCCGTCAAAAACGATAAAATTTAATCTCTTCTATGATAAAATAGAAGTATCTCAATAAAAGGATAGAACATGGCTGATAAACAAGATTCAGATAGAATAAAAGAGATATACAAACTCTGCAAAGGTCACTTTGGTGATGTACGTTTTGTAGGTATTAAATACCACAATAAAATTGGTTGGATAGCAAAAGCACAACTTGGTGCCGGTTTTGAAAATCTTACAGCAGATGGGAAAACAAGTAGTGATGCTCTAAGAAATTTACGAGCACGTGTCAAGAAGATTATTAAACGATACAATGGAGTGTAAAACTTTATAAGTAGCATTTACAAAACGACCAACACACCAGGGAGGTCGTTTATAAGTGTAATAATACCCTAGCATTCTTATAA
>Ga0256829_1003265_pt1 | contig 11380 bp, 10 predicted proteins | sample 131447metaG_FD_185979 | JGI IMG/M metagenome (GOLD analysis project Ga0256829, IMG submission 185979) | Hydrothermal vent microbial communities from Lau Basin, Pacific Ocean - 131-447 | ecosystem: Environmental > Aquatic > Marine > Hydrothermal vents | place: Pacific Ocean: Lau Basin | collected... | reverse complement strand
CTGCCTTTGCTATCATAAAAACAAGAACGATCCTACTATCTGTTTTTTCCTTTAAGATAAATAAAATTGGGGAATAAAAATTTTTTGTATTTTTGACGAGCAAACAAAGCAATTATTTTCACTTAAAATCTTTAAATTATGAAAAAAATTAGTTTACTACTGGTAGCTTTTCTTATAAGCGGGGTCATGTATGGACAATTCCACATTGGGCCCCAAATAGGTTATACTGCCTCAAAACTTTCCTATAAAGGAACAGATATCACAAACGGACTGAAAAACAATATGCTGATTGGCGTATTCATGCGCATTGGGAAAAAAGTATACATACAGCCTGAGGTAAATTATATGACCCAGGGCAGTGTTTTCAAATTCCCATCCCTAGGCAATACCTCCGTCGTCGAACAAAATGTTAACCTTAAATCGATACAAGTACCATTAAGCCTTGGATGGCAATTTATCAACCTTAAAGTAATTAAATTAAGGATTTTTGGCGGTGCCACGGCTAATTTTATTGTCAATAAAACCATTACAACCACAAACGGGGCAGCGAAAGATTACCTGGTGCCCGACGATTTCAACAATATTCAGTGGCAATATCAGGCGGGTCTCGGTATTGATGTGCTGATGTTTGCCCTTGATGTGAAGTATTATGGCGGTATCAACGATCTGTTTAATGGCAGTGTAAAATATAACGAGGCAACCCATTCGGTTTCCGGAGCTTCAAATGTTTTTGAAGTAACCCTGGGCTGGAAAATTTTATAATTGTCACCAAACAACACAAAGAAAATGTCGGTATTTTTGTACCGGCATTTTTTTGTGCCCCTTTTAAAAATGAAAGATTTGTCGTGGTTATGAAAAAACAAATTCTTTTCTTTGTTTTTCTTTTGGTTCTTCTTTCGGCAACACTTTTGTCGTGCCACCATTACAGTAGAAATGTCCCGGAAATACCCCAAAACGAACTTCCCAAAGTACAGGTAAAAATCCATCGTTACGGAAAAGCCCTTTTCAGTATCGATCTGAAAAATTTCAAGACAGGCTTACAAAAAATAAAACCGCAGTTTCTTCCTTTTCTGAACGCCAATCTCAACGACACAGCCAACATAAATAAGCTGTACCGGTATGTAACTGATACACAAATAAGATATGTGTATCACAAAACCATGAAAGCTTTTCCCCGTCTCAACTTTGAACAACAGCAACTCAAAGAAGCTTTTGCCCATATAAAATATTATTTTCCAACTTATCATTTGCCGAAAGTTTACACCTACATTTCCAACTTATATTACCAACAACCAGTTATGAAACAGGGGAATACGGTTGTTATTGCTCTGGACGACTATCTTGGTAAAAATTTTCAGCTGTATTCTGACCTGAACATTCCGTTATATCACCGCCGGTGCATGACAAGGAAAAACATCGTTACCGATGTAATGAGGGTACTATATCAACAGGATTTCCGGCAGCCTTTTCAGCCGAAAACTTTGCTCGACAATATGATGGAAGCCGGAAAAGAGCTTTATTTTCTGGATGCCATGTTGCCAAATACGCCCGATACGCTAAAAATTTGTTACACAGGAAAACAGTTACAGTGGATTAAAAAAAACAAAAAAGCAGTATGGGCCGTTTTGGTAAATAACCGGTTCTTGTATTCTACCGATTATATGCTTTTGATAAAAATGACACAGCCGGGTCCTTTCAGTGACGGATTTTCACATGCTTCACCTCCCGCACTGGCCAGATGGTTTGGTTGGCAAATGGTATTAAAATACATGCATAAATACCCCAAAACCACGTTGAATCAGCTGTTTAAAATGAAAAATGCTCAGACATTATTGATTAAATCAGGTTATAAACCCTGAGATTTTAATGTCAGGCTTTGGGCCACAATTCCTCCGATTTTATCAATAGCGATCCTCTCCTGTTTCATGCTGTCGCGTTCGCGCAGTGTAACGGTATTGTCTTCCAGGGTTTGATGGTCTACCGTTATACAATAAGGAGTTCCAATGGCATCATGGCGACGGTAACGTTTCCCAATGGTATCTTTCTCTTCATAGAAGCACATAAAATCGTATTTAAGCCGGTCCATGATCTCCCGGGCTTTCTCCGGAAGTCCATCTTTTTTTACCAGCGGAAAAACAGCAACCTTATACGGAGCAAGGAAAGGGGGCAGTTTCATTACTATACGCTGCGCTCCTCCTTCCAACGTTTCTTCGGTGTAAGCATGACTCAGCAATGCCAGGAACATCCGGTCAAGACCAATGGATGTTTCCACAACATAAGGCACATAACTTTCATTCATTTCTGCATCAAAATAGCGCAGTTTTCTGCCTGAATATTTCTCGTGGGCGCTCAGGTCGAAGTCGGTGCGTGAATGAATACCTTCCAGCTCTTTGAACCCCATAGGAAATTCAAATTCAATATCAGCAGCGGCATTGGCATAGTGGGCAAGCTTATCATGGTCGTGAAACCGAAACTTTTCTGCCGGAATACCGGTAGAAACATGCCATTTCATACGCTCTGCCTTCCAGAATTTATACCAGTCCATTTCCGTGCCGGGACGGACAAAGAACTGCATTTCCATTTGTTCAAATTCGCGCATGCGAAAAATAAACTGCCGGGCCACAATCTCGTTCCTGAATGCCTTTCCGGTTTGGGCAATACCAAAGGGTATTTTCATACGGGATGTTTTCTGCACATTCAGGAAATTCACAAAAATACCCTGGGCAGTTTCGGGACGCAGGAAAATCTCGGATGCCCCATCCGTAGTAGACCCCACCTGTGTGGAAAACATCAGATTAAACTGTCGCACCTCTGTCCAGTTTTTAGAACCGGAAACAGGATCGGCAATTGCCAATTCTTCAATCAGTTGCTTGATAGCAGCCATGTCTGATCGCTCCATGGCAGGATAAAGCCTGTCTTTAATTTCTTTTATTTTTTTCAAATGGGCCAACACACGGGGATTGGTCTCCATGAACTGCTTTTTATCAAAACTGTCGCCAAACCGCTTGGCAGCTTTGGCTGTCTCCTTGTTTATCTTAGCCTCTATTTTGGCAAGATAATCTTCCACCAGCACGTCGGCACGATACCGCTTTTTGGAATCTTTGTTATCGATGAGCGGATCGCTGAAAGCATCCACATGTCCGGAAGCTTTCCATACGGTAGGATGCATAAAAATAGCGGCATCGAGTCCCACTATGTTTTCGTGCATTTGAACCATGGCTTTCCACCAGTAATCGCGGATATTTTTTTTCAATTCTACTCCGTTGGGACCATAATCGTAAACGGCGCTCAACCCATCATAAATATCACTGGAAGGATAAACAAATCCATACTCTTTTGCGTGGGCAATAATTTTCTTCAATAAATCGTCCTGTTGTGCCATAAAAGCTTTTTCTACATTCCCCGATAGGGAAAAATTAATTATTCATTTAAATTAACAGCCGCGGGGGCAACCGGGTTATTGCTTTGAGACCTTTGCAAAACTACTCATTTTGTCATTCTGAACGCAGTGAAGAACCTATAAACACCAGGCATTCATTGTGTTGAGATTCTTAACGTTGCTCAGAATGACACTTTCTTCCTGGCTTTGCAAAGGTCTTGCTTTTTCCCTGATGCCTGATTTTAAACCGGCAAATTTACAAATATTCAAAGAACATTTGTTTTGGATTTAAAAAGTCCTGATAAAACAGGATACACAAACAGGGCAATCCATCAAGTTTATTTTTAAACATTGTTTAACATTTTACAAAACAGCAGAGTGTGTTGTCGGTTATTTTTTTTCTTTACTTTTGAGCCCATCTAAAACAAGAAGATAAAGATGCTGATCAATATCGTCAACAAATCGAAACACGATTTACCAAAATATGAAACAGCGGCTTCGGCAGGTATGGATTTGCGGGCTAATCTGGAAAGTCCCATGCACCTGGCTCCCATGGAAAGGGCATTGGTCCCCACGGGATTATACATAGAATTGCCGGTAGGATATGAAGCACAGATCCGTCCGCGAAGCGGTCTTGCACTAAAAAAGGGGGTCACCGTATTGAACAGCCCCGGGACCATCGATGCCGACTACCGCGGTGAGATAAGAGTAATTCTGATTAATCTTTCCCGAGAAGATTTTGAAATTTCAGATGGTGACCGAATTGCACAAATGATTATTTCTTCTCATGTTCAGGCACAATGGGAAGAGGTGGAGACACTCACTGAAACGACACGGGGAGCAGGCGGATTTGGTCACACTGGCGGAAAATAAAAACAGGCGAACCATGAAAACAAAAACAATATTTCTCATCTTTTTGACATTTTTAATGGGTGCAGGACCCGTTTTGGCACAAAAAAAACATCACCAAAGCAAAAAAAGACGAGAGCAGCAATTGTTACTCGAAAAAAGGCAATACAAAGAAGCTGATATGTTTGCCCGTGCAGTCATGTACAAAGAAACAGGACGGCTGCAAAAGGCTGACAGCCTTCTGTCGCTGGCTTTAAAAATAAACCCTGAAGATGCTGCTGCCAATTATGAAAAAGCACAGCTTATGACCGCATACGGTAAAATAAAACAAGCACTTAAACTGGCAAAAATTGCTGTGGAAAAAGACAGTACCAACAAATGGTATCAGGTGTTGTATGCCAACCTTTCAAAAGCAAACGGCAATTATAAAGCCTATCTGAATACCTACAAAAAACTCTGTGAGAAAGAGCCGGGTAATTTACAATTCCAAAACGAACTGGCTTTTGCTTACTATTTCACCGGCGATTACGCCCATGCCGTTCAGTCTTATCGCAAAGTAGAGATGCTTATGGGGATAACCCCCCAGCTCGCCCGGCAAATCGCAGGGCTCTACCTGCGACTTAATAAGAAGGATTCAGCGTTGATGCAATACGAAAAACTGGTAAAAGTAAATCCGGAAAACACCAAAGCTTACGCCATGCTGGCCGAATTTGCTGCAAACCATAAAATGCCCAAAACGGCTGAATGGGCCTACCGTCAAATCATCCGGCTTAACCCGAAAGACCCTTATGTCCATATTTCCCTGGCTGATTTTTACAAAAGAAACGGGGAACCTGCCAAGGCTTTTGAAGAACTAAAAAAAGGTTTTGCCAACCCCGGTTTAGATACCAAAACAAAAATCAACCTGTTGCTTACATACTATTCGGGACAATTGACGAATGACCAAAAAGCACAGGCACTTGAGCTGGCCGATGTGATTAAGCTGGCCAATCCAAAAGATACATTGGCCGAATCGTTTTATGCCGCCATGTTGTATACCAATAAAAAATATAAAAAAGCCAGGCCCATTTTCAGAAAAGTATTGATGACCAACAAAAAGAACTATTCTTTCTGGGAACAGCTGCTTTTTTGCGATTTCTATCTGAATGATTACAAAACCCTGTCAAAAGATGCTCCTGTTGCCATAAAATATTTTCCACAAAAACCTATTCCCTACTTACTGGGGGGCCTCGCTGAATTTCAGTTAAAAAATTATCAAAAAGCAAAAACCCTTTTGGAAAAAGGCAAGAACCTGGCTGCGGGAAACGATCCACTGCTGGAAAATTTCTATTCTTCCCTGGGCGATACTTATCATGAACTGAAAGAAAACAAAAAAGCCTATAAAGCTTACGATCAAGTGTTGCGCCTGAATAGTGAAAACACCGTTGTATTGAATAATTATGCTTACTACCTGGCACTTGATGGGGTAGAACTCAACAAAGCAGCTGCCATGGCTAAAAAAGCTGTTGACCTGGATCCTTATAACCAAAACAACCTGGATACTTACGCCTGGGTGCTTTACAAACAGAAAAAATACAAACAGGCGCTCAACTGGGAAAAAAAGGCATTGGACAACGGAGGAGACACCAGCGGCGTTGTGGTAGAACATTACGGCGATATTTTGTACCGGCTCGGAAAACACAAAGAAGCTTTGACAGAATGGAAAAAAGCCATAAAAATGAAAGACCATTCCGCCTTGTTGGAGAAAAAAATAAAAACCGGAAAATTATATGAATAAAAAATATCATGTTCTTGTCATTATTAGCATATTGGCATCAGGATTGCTGTTTTTACCCGCCTGTAGATCGACCAAAAACCTGGTAAAACGAAACCTGAGAATACTACCTTTTGAACAGCTTTATCAAAACATGGTAAAAAGTGTCCCCTCTTTTTCCTATTTAAACGCAAAACTGGGTGTAAATTATCAAAAAGAAGGAAAAGAACCTATTCAATTCAGGGTTCAAATGCGCATGAAAAAAGACAGTATTATCTGGATGAGCCTCGTTCCGGCCATGGGTATTGAAGCAGCCCGGGTGGTGCTGACTGCCGATTCGGTTAAGCTGTTAAACCGTTTGAAAAAGAATTATGTACTCGGTTCTTATCATTTGCTTGACAGCCTCATGCATACCAGTATCAATTTTGACATGCTGCAGGCTTTGCTTTTGGGGGAAAACCTGCATTATCCTGTTCTTGACTCTTCGGCAAAAATAGACGGACAAGCTTATTTACTTACCATGAAAATGCAGGTTCCACCCAAAGGACCGGGGGTTGCAGCCCAACAGTTGACACAAAAAGTCTGGCTTGACCCTGATTCATTTAATATGAAAGAATTGTCCCTGAGCGAGGACAGCATGCAGGGGAAAAACCTGCAAATTTATTATGATCAATACCAGCATATCGATGGCAAGACCTTCCCCCTGAAAATGCAGATTGTTATTAATGCAAGAAAAAAAATCATTATCAATATTTCCTACAAGAAAACAGAAGTGAATATTCCTCATCGTTTTCCTTTTATCATTCCCGGTAAATACAAAAAACTGATTTGACTTTTGCAAGAGATTCCCTTTTTGGATATTTCCGTTTTAAAATTCGGATTTTGCGTTTATCTTTGTCTCTCGCTAATCAATTACCATCATGGTTCATGTAAAACAGTTTTTTCTTTTCTTCATTGTCTTTTTCTTCTTGGGCGTTACTCCCGTATTTTCACAGACCCGCAGCCTGAAAGCCAAACGGCAAAAACTGGAACAGGAAATTGCTTATACGAACAAACTGCTGTCCGAAATTAACAAAAACAAAAAAAATACCGTTTACGAACTACAACTCATTAATAACCGTATTAACATGAGGCACCGGTTGGTTACTGTTCTCAAAAAAGAGATTACCGATCTAACCGATACCATATCCCTGACCGAAATCAGCCTTATGAAACTGAACCGGCGGTTGGATACACTGAAAAAAGAATATGCGCGGATAGCCTGGTATCTTTATAAAAATGACAACAGCTACAACCGGCTGATTTTTCTTTTTTCAGCCAAAAATTTTAACCAGGCTTACCAACGACTACGTTATCTCGACGAAATTTCCGCCTACATACGAAAAGAGGCAGGATGGATCCAACACTTGGAAAAACAAAAAAAAGGCAAGCTGAACATACTGATCCGGGACAAAGCAGAAAAAAAAGCCTTGTTGGATAACGAAACCACGCAACTCTCGCGCTTACAGCTGGAACAACACGAAAAGATCAGGTTAAAACAAAAATTATCAGGACAGGAAAAAAACCTGGAGGCAAAGTTAAAACAAAAACAACGGGAATCCCGTAAACTGGAGGCCCAGATCAGGAAAGCCATTGCCATGGCAGCCAAAAGAGCGGCCAAACCAAGTTATTCCAATAAACTATCTGCTTCTGAAAACCGGCTTTCTTCCTCTTTTGCAGCAGATAAAGGACGCCTGCCCTGGCCGGTCAAACAAGGTGTAGTTTCCCTTACATTTGGCATTCACCGGCATCCGGTATTAAAAAATGTCCAAATCAAAAATGATGGTATTAACATTGCTACTGCCAAAGGCTCTGTGGCAAGGGCAGTTTTTCCCGGAAGGGTAGTCAACATTGTAACAATCACGGGTACTAACCTGGCTGTCATTTTAAAACATGGAAGTTTCTATACAGTCTATTCAGACCTGGATAAAGTATTGGTAAAAAATAACCAGCAGGTTAAACAGTACCAACCATTGGGGATTATCCATACCAACCTGCAGGGGAAAACAGTACTCCATTTTGAAGTGTGGCACGAGAAATACCTGCAGAACCCGGCATACTGGCTAAACAAAAGGTTCCACTAAACAGGGTTGTTTCTTCACAATTTTAAAATAGAAAAGCCGTTATGGATACAGTTAATCGTTATTGTTTGTATATTTAATGGTTTTTTTAACTGCATTAAAAATATTTAAAATGGCAACAGTAAAAATCAAACAGCTTACCGAAGATGAAATCGCACAAAAAGGGATCCGTTCATGGCCCGTTTGGGAAAAAGAAATATCCCGCTTTTCCTGGTCTTATGATAGCACGGAACAATGTTATATCCTTGAAGGAGATGTGGTGATAGAAACAGAAAACGGTAATTTTACACTGAAACCGGGAGATTTTGTCACTTTCGAGAAGGGGCTGGAATGTATCTGGGATATCCGTTCGGCAGTAAAAAAGCATTACAATTTTTCATGAGTGATATAAAAACCGGCGTGGTTGTTCGTTCTACCGGCAGTTGGTATGAAATAAGAACTGCCGGTAAAAATCTTTATTCCTGTAAACTCAAAGGCCGCTTCAAAATAAAAGGTATTCGCACGACCAATCCTATTGCTGTGGGCGACCGTGTCGATTTTAAGTTACCGGAAGATAAACAGACCGGATTGATCACGCATATCCACGAACGGAAGAATTATATTATCCGCAAAGCCACCAAACTTTCTAAATCATCCCATATTATTGCTGCCAACCTCGATCAGGCTGTACTGATCGTTTCATTGACAAAACCCCGGACTTCCTCCGGTTTTATTGATCGTTTTCTGGTAACAGCAGAGGCTTACCACATTCCCGCAGTACTGGTCTTCAATAAATTTGACCTGTACAACAACATCCATAAAAAACAGCTTGACGAATATGTTAAAGTTTATTCGACTGCAGGATACCGGTGTCTAGTCACTTCGGCCAAAACCGGTTTTCATCTCAAAGCATTTAAAAGTACACTGCGGGAAAAAGTGAGTTTACTTGCCGGACATTCAGGGGTTGGAAAATCAGCATTAATCAATAAAATTGACCCGTTGCTCAACCTGAAAGAAGGCGAAATTTCATCTGTACACCAAAAGGGGAAACATACGACTACTTTTGCCCAAATGTTTCCACTGGATTTTGGCGGCGATATCATTGATACCCCCGGCATCAAGGAATTCGGACTGGTAGAATTTGAAAAAACAGAGCTGGGACAACGTTTTCCGGAAATCAGAAGACTCATGGGCCAATGTCGTTTTTCCGATTGCCTGCATGTAAACGAACCGGGTTGTGCTGTCCGCCAGGCTGTCGAAAAGGGGGACTTCCCCGTTTTTCGCTACAGGAATTATTTGAACATGCTCAACGATATTCAACCTGCATTGTATTGATTATTTTATATCCTTGCCAGCTCCACCGTGAAATGTCTTAATATGGGAGCTTCTTTCAGAATCTTCAACCCTTTGGTAATTTTGTTGCGGCGGTCGAAAACATTGATCACCGAAGCAGCAACATAATCCATGTGGTTGTTGGTATAAACCCTGCGCGGTATGGCAAGGCGCAGGAGTTCCAGTTGGGGATACCGGTTTTCACGGGTGTCGGGGTCACGGTCGGCCAGCAAAGTACCTATTTCCACTCCCCGCACACCGCCTTCAATAAAAAGCTCGACACCGAGTGTCTGTGCTACAAACTGTTCTTTCGGCAGCCCGGGCAGAAACCTTTTGGCATCAATAAAAATGGCATGTCCGCCAAAAGGATATTGAACGGGGATACCATAATCACGCAACTGTTTCCCCAAATAAGCCACCTGTGCTATCCGTGTTTCGAGATAATCGAATTCGGTGCCCTCATAAAGTCCCTGGGCCAGGGCATTCATATCACGCCCCGACATACCGCCATAATTGATAAAACCTTCAAACATAATGTTGAACGTGGAGGCTTTTTCATACAGCGCTTTATCGCGAAAGCCGATGAACCCCCCCATGTTAACAATGGCATCTTTTTTACTACTCATTGTCATGCCGTCTGCACAGGCAAACATCTCACGGACAATCTCACGGATAGGTTTGTGTTTATAAGCCGGTTCGCGCATTTTAATAAAATAGGCATTTTCGGCGAAACGGGCAGAATCAAAGAACACCGGAATACCATATTGATCGGCCAGTTTCTTAACAGCTCTCATGTTTTCAATGGATACCGGCTGTCCTCCCGATGAGTTACAGGTAATGGTAACCATAATCAGCGGGATCTGCCCTTTCGGATATTTTTTCAGGACGGTTTCCAGTTTGTCAAGGTCTACATTTCCTTTAAAAGGATGTTCCAATTCAGTATGAAAAGCCTCATCAATAGTACAATCGATGGCATGGGCACCCCTGAATTCAATATGTCCTTTGGTCGTATCGAAATGGGAATTTCCCGGAACGACATCCCCTTTCTTGATCATGGCCGAAAACAAAACATTCTCTGCTGCCCGGCCTTGATGCGTAGGCAAATAATAGGGAAATCCAGTAATATCTTCAATGGCATCTTTCAGTTTGTAATAAGAAGAAGAACCGGCATAACTTTCATCTCCGGTCATCAAGGCAGCCCATTGTTTATCACTCATGGCCCCGGTGCCCGAATCAGTAAGCAAATCAATAAACACTTGTTCGCTGCGCAGGTTAAACAAGTTGTATTTGGCTTCTTCTATCCAGCGGATACGTTCTTCACGTGTACTGCGGTGAATTTGTTCTACGGCTTTTATTTTATAGGATTCTGCAAAAGGTAATTTCATTTTATGAAAATTTTTAATGAAAAAATTGGGAAAATAAAACAATAAGAGAGTTGGTATAACCTTAGCAGAATCGATCTCTTTCTTTGATGTTCAAAAAGATGGCTTTAGGACGTATGTTTGTCAACAACAACATCTTTGTTTGATTTGACCACAAAGGTAATCATTTTTTATGAACAATTGTCCGGTTTAAGAAGACAAAATGCTTTGGAAATTCAGGCCCCGATTCCGGCTGCCGCCTCATCGGGACAGGCTTCTCACCCTGTTTACAACAAAGCCCCTGCAAGAGCAGAGGCTTTTGTTGCCCGACCAGGGTTCGAACCTGGACTTTTCTGATCCAGAGTCAGACGTGTTGCCAATTACACCATCGGGCAATGCAGCAGCAAAATTATAAAAAATCTTTTGAATGAACAGGTTTTATTGTTTTTTAAAACTCCAAATTTAACGGCGTCCTCGGAAAAGGGATTACATCGCGGATATTGGTCATTCCCGTCATAAAAAGGATCAGCCGTTCAAACCCCAAACCAAAACCCGAATGCGGTACCGAACCGAATTTGCGTGTTTCGAGATACCACCACATCGATGA
>Ga0256829_1003264_pt1 | contig 11380 bp, 11 predicted proteins | sample 131447metaG_FD_185979 | JGI IMG/M metagenome (GOLD analysis project Ga0256829, IMG submission 185979) | Hydrothermal vent microbial communities from Lau Basin, Pacific Ocean - 131-447 | ecosystem: Environmental > Aquatic > Marine > Hydrothermal vents | place: Pacific Ocean: Lau Basin | collected... | reverse complement strand
GTAAGATTCTGCTTCTGCTAGTGTAGCTATTTCTGGCATATCTGGAATATATTTTCTTGTTTTCTCCAATGTACTCACAATGCGAAGAAGATCTTCATCTCCATCTACATATTCTATCGCTTTTTTCTGTTGTTCAAAAATAGTTTGTAGAGTCTTCTCTACATGTTCACTCATCTCATTAGTAGATGTTTCAAAAGAGATAACTTCTTTCTTCTCTTGTATCACTTCAGGTTCTTTTTCTTCTGCTTCTGCTGACTCAGAAGAACAACTATAAGCTTCACCTTGTGCTAAAGTAGCAAAAAAGTCACTAAGTTTTGAAGTATCTTCTTCTTTTATAAGACCTACTATATCTAAAAAGCGTTCCATTTTTGCATGTTGAATGGTATCTACACCCACGAGTTCCATTGCACTGGCAACTTCATCTTTTATAGTAGCTAAATCAAAGTCTTCGGCTATGCTAGCTAGCTCTTTAAGTGAGTCTATCTGTAAACCAGTATCACCATCGAAAACACTTAAAAGTGTGCTAACATCTAGTGGCATAAAGGTCAACTCATCTATGAAGTTAAAAAGAGCATCTTCTATCTCTTCATAAGTAGCATAAATAAAAGCTACTATAGATGTTTTAAGGAGTAAACCCTCTTCATCTTCTGTACCACTAAGAACACCTTTGGCATTCTCATCACTCATACAAGAAAAAGTACCTAAAACTTTATCACCTAGGAGACTAAGGGTATATACAGGATCATTTCCATAAACCATACAAGAGTCATCTATATCAAAAGTAATTGCATAGAGATTTGCTGTTGCACAGAAGTCCTCATCTACAGCATCATTTACAAAAGCTATTTTTACATTTTCTTGACCACGAAGAGTAGTCATTGGTAGGTTGATAACATCTTCTTTGTCTGCAAGTATAAAAGGACAAGCCCAAACTGCTTCACCTTCGACTTCTTTACCCATCTGTTCACTAAGATTTTCAATGATTGTTGCAACAGTATCTTCATCTGCCTCGACAATATCTCCCGTCTCTTCAGCAGCTTCAATAAGGTTAACAACTTCATCAAAAGCATCATACAAAACTTCAACCATAGAGTCTTGAAACTCTAGCTTTCCAGCACGAAGCATATCAAGGAGATCTTCTGCATGGTGTGTGATATTTTTAACTGCTTCAAAACCAACGATTCCACTACCACCCTTAAGTGTATGTGCTGCACGAAAGACTGAGTTTAGTAGTTCTGGGTCATCCCCACCAATATCACCAATATGTTGATCTATGTACGCTAAGTTTTCACGAGCTTCACTTAAAAACTGTTCTAATAATTGATCCATAATATCTCCCTCTGCTATGTATTTACTAATATATCTATATATGCTTGTAGTTGGTCAGGCTTAATAGGCTTTGTTTCAAAAAGGTTCGCACCAACTTTATACGCATTAATTATATCTTCTTCTTTAGCTTGTGTAGTCACCATAATAACAGGCACATTCTTATGATTTTCTTGCTTACGTAAATCCTTGATAAAAGAATATCCATCCATAATTGGCATATTAACATCAACGAGATAGAGATCTACTTCTACACCTAAACTTTTTTCTAGTGCTTCCATTCCGTTTTCGGCTTCTATTATTTCCATACCCATTGTTTTGAGTATAGCACTATGATAATTTCTTACCGTTTTGGAATCATCTACAACCATTACTGTTGACATCATATTCTCCTAAAAAAATTCTATAGCATCATCTGCATGTGCAGCATCAAATTTGCCAGAAAATCTACTTTTTTTATCTTTAGCATCTTGCAAAGTTATCTGTAATTTTTCTTGTAACTTCACTATGCTTTGTTGTGCTAAACCCTCATCACTTTTATATGCATGAGAGAACATTTCGATACTTTTCTTCATACTTTCAATCGCTTCAATAGTTGCAGTCAACTGTTGTGTAATAATATCTTGATACTGCAGTGCAGTAGATATATCATCATCAATTTCAAGTCCATTTTTTTGCATAAAACCACTCATTTTCATCAAAGATTCACCAGAAAGTTCTATAACATCTAGTTGTACTTCTTGTATATGTGAGAGTAGTTTATCTATTGAATCAAGCATCATCATTTTTTGTCCTTATGCTGGTAAGCGAAGTACTCTACTTATAGCAGATTTTAATTGTGCTGGTTGAAATGGTTTTACTATCCAACCTGTTAGTCCTAAAGCTTTACCCTGCTGTTTCATTTCAGGCTTTGTTTCTGTTGTAAGCATAAGTGTTGGTGTTCTACTTGTAGAAGCCACACCTCTAAGTGCTTTTAAAAATTCAAATCCATTCATAACAGGCATGTTTAAATCCGTAATGATAAGATCAGGTGTAAGTCCTGCTTTAATCTCTGCTAGAGCTGTTTGTGCTTGTGTATATTGTTTCACCTCTATTGGCATACTATCTGTTACCATTTTTGTTGAAGCTAACGCGGTCTCACTATCATCTATAAATATTACTAACGGCATATTATTTCCTTTTTATTGAATTTAATTATTTTTGGTATATCAAAGTATTATCGACTTTTTTAGCATTAAATACTGAAACAATTCGACTCATATATTCAGCATGTCCTAAAAGGACATAACCACCTGGATTGAGCATATCATAAAATGACATTGCTACCTCTTTACGAGATGCATCATCAAAATAGATAAGCATATTTCTAGAAAATATCACATCAAATTTTCCTAGTGTTCGCAACTGTGCTTTGTCAAAGATATTTACAACTTGAAAGTCTACACTTCCTTGTAAATCTTCGCCAAGTTCATACCCAAGTGCTTTTTTATTAAACCACTTCGCTAAAATATTTTTTGGTATAGCATGCACTGATCTGTCGCTATACTCTGCTTTTTGTGCTTTTTTTATAACTGTCGAGTCTATATCTATTCCAACGACTTCTATATCTCTCTCTTCTACCACTATTCCTTCTTCAACTATATGAAGTATCATAGAGTAAGGTTCTTCTCCTGTTGAACAGGGAGACGAAAGGATTCTCAAAGGTTTTGAAGCAGGTAAGACTGCATGAAGTTCTGGTAAAATTTTATTTACAAGCACTTCAAACTGATCCTTTTCTCTAAAAAAATATGTCTCATTTACAGTAATAGCATTCATAAGCTCTTGAAATTCTAGCCCCTCTTTATCTTCAAAACGAAGTTTAAAAAAGTACTTTCTAAAGTTTTCAAGGGCTAAATCTTTAGCACGTTTATCTATGAATTTTGCAAGTTTTTCATAATGTTTATCAACCTCTAAGTGGATACCACTTTTTCTATAGATAAATTCACCAATTTTTGTGAAATTCTCTTTAGATAAAAGATAAGCCATAATTACTATCCTTTTATCATGGTAATAGCACCATCAACAGCAAACTGAACATATACTTCATCTGCAAAACGTGCTTTTAGCGATTCTAAAAGAGGTATATCTTCGATTTCACCTATTTCACCCATATAGTCAACTGCTGTCATCGCAACATTGACATCCTCTTCACTCTCTAATAACTCAATAAGCATCTCACGTGATTCAGAAAAATCAACATCACCGAGGACATTAATAGCGAAAATCCGTAAATCTCTATCATCGCCGATTAAAAACTTCACTATATAATATTTTATCGAGTTCCCAAAATCTCGTAACATTGAGATACCAAGATTTCTGATATAAGCATTCTCAAGCTTTAAAAGCTCCATAATCATTTCAATAGGTGCTTCATCGGGGTCCATACTAGAAATAGTAGATGCTATCTTAGTCGCAACATTTTTATGCACATCTTCACTATGAATATACTCTATTAAGAACTCTCCACCACCATGAAATTTGACAATTTCATCAATGATATGGTCTTTTTCAGAGTCATCATCTTGTGCATTAAATGCATCAGTAGCATCACTTAAGTTAGTATAGCTCACTAACTCTTCGATATCCTGCTTGACATGTTTTTTTACTAATGCCATCTATAAACTCCTCCTTTATCTCAGTGTTGAGATTTTTTTTAGTATCTCGTTAAAAGGGAGTTGTTCTGTAACTCCACCTCTATCGTATGCTTCTCTTGGCATACCGTAAACAGTAGCACTCTCTTCATTCTCACCCAAAGTATAGGCACCAGATTTTTTAATCCGTACCATTGCATCTGCACCATCATCACCAATTCCAGTGAGTATAACAGCTACGATACTCTTGCCATCAAAAAGGTCTGCTGCACTATTCATCATCTCATTTACACTTGGCTGGAAAAAACATGTACCTTTATCTTTCTCTTCACGAATCACTATCTTTCCTGAAACTTTTTGTGCGAAGTGCATATGCACACCACCACGAGCCACATAAACATTCCCAGGAAGTAGTTCCATATTTTGCTTGGATTCTTGTACAGGGAGCACACTCGCTCTATCTAAACGTTGTGCAAATGCAGCTGTAAACTGTTCTGGCATATGCTGTACTATACAAACGGCATGTTTATAGTCTGAGGGAAGAGAAGAACATATCTGCTCTATCAGTCCCGGACCACCAGTAGAAGAACCAATAAGAACCACTTTCTCTATATCTTGAGAAGTTCTACGCTCAGTAACTTTACTTTCCTTTGGTGATGCTTGTGCACGATGACGTTCTCTTACTGCCGGTCTTGCTATCTTACGCTGAAGTCGTCTTGGAGAGATACGACTGAGTGAACTTACCTTACTCAGAATCTCTTCTCTATTTTCATTTTTGCCGACATTCATCGTTCCAGGCTTTGCTATATAATCCACTGCACCTAAATCCAAAGCATCCATAGTTATTGTCGCATCTTCAGTTGTCAAAGAGCTTACCATAAGTATAGCTGTTGGTTTTTTTTGCATTATTTGGCGAACAGCTTCAATACCATCCATTATAGGCATATTAATATCCATTGTAATGACATCGAACTGAAATGCAGTAGCTTTATTTACAGCTTCTTGACCATTTTTAGCAAACTCTATATCAAAACCAAGTGTTCCTACCATTTCACTAAGCTGTTTTCTAACGAGTGCTGAATCATCAACTATAAGTATACTTTTAGCCATTATCATTTTCCTCTTTTGTTACTATTTTTTCTATATCCATAGAGAGAACAAGTCTCTCTCCCCCATCTAAGTGGAGCACACTAGTAAAAAATCCATCATCTTCTTTACGCATATCTTCTTCTTTTATAGTTAAAATATCACTTACACTATCTACAACAAAGCCAATTCTATTATCATTTATATTACAGACAATAATTTTAGAGTCTTCATTTATCTGTGTCGGTATATTTAACTTATTAAAAAGAGAAATCGTTGTGACTATTTGTCCACGTATATTTATAATACCTTCAATAGATTCTTGTGTAAATGCCACATCTGTCGATGGCACTATGTCTATGATCTCATCAACACTTTCAACATTAAAAGCATACTCTTTGGTAGCAAGTTTAAAAATTATTGCTTCCATCGCATACTCAGTATTTTCATCTTCAGTTACTGTTGTATCCGTTGAATCTATAAAAGTTTCATGTTTTGTTAAAATCTCTTCAAGAAGCTTCTCATCAAAAAATGATATCAAAGAGTCCTCATCATGAATGACCCCAGCAATTTTATTATCATCGAAAGTGTCACTTAAATACTCTATATCTTTTTTATAAAAGTTTTTTATATCTATAATCGTATCTATATAAAGACCTACTTTTTTTCCTTCAAAAGAGATAACAAGAATACGGTTTTGCTCACTCTTTAGAGTCTCAAATCCATAGTAAACTCTTAAATCTAGAATCATTAAAAGTTCATCTCTAAGTGTTATAAGTCCCATCAACTCTTCATCACTTCCAGCAACATCTGTGTAATCGTTATCTGAGAGAATAATCTCTTGTAGATAGTCAATTTCTAAAGCATATTTTTCATTACCCATTGAAAAAATCAGAAAACGAGTACTATTTTCTTCTTTGCTTACGAGCTCTTTAGCTTTTCCATTGACAACTTCTTCTGCCGCAATTTCAACCTTATTTATTTTAGAGAACAACTCTTCTAAAGAAACAACTTGTACGAGAGTATCTTCATACTTGTATATCGCAACCACAGGATCATCTTCTTTATCTATATACTCTATCCTACTTTGATCAACTTCAACGGTATTATACACATCGCTTACGAGTAGTGTATTTGAAGAGAGTTCATCATTGAGACTTATAATTCTACTTTTATGTGCAGCTATGTCTACTTCTTGCATATCAAGAAGTAGGTTCATGTCTATCATAGACACTACACCTCCACCAACAGAGCATAAACCTCTAACACCATATGGGCGTAGAGGAAGAGGCATTAGTTCTGGAACTCTTGAAATTTGGTTTATATCTTCAGTAGAAATACCATAATTTTCTTGAGCATTTTTAATAATCAAAATCTCTTGAATTTGCATCATATTGTACCTATGGTTTAACCTTGTTGTAACTCATCTGCCATAACAGCCAACTCTTCAACACCCTCGCCTATATGAGTAACAGTATCAATAATTAACTCACTTGCCTTACGTGATTCGCTTGCATTTCTAGCACTTAACTCTACTGCTTTTTGAATCTCACTAATACCAATCATAACCTGATTCATACCTTCTAAATTCTGATCATTTGCAGATTTTAATCCTGTGTACTTATCTAGTAAATCAACAAGTAAATCTGTAATGTTAATGATATCATTCACTAAAGAGTTGATATTTGCTTCTTCAGTTCCTTGTGAGTGGAGTAAATCATTCCAGTCTGTTTTTACAGTATCAATCTCTGAGTTCATAGACTCTACAATGTCATTAATTTTTTCAGTATTACTTTCAGAATCTTTTGCTAGATTTCTAATGTCAGCACTTACTACAGCAAAACCTTTTCCAAAATCTCCAGCACGAGCCGCTTCAATACTTCCACTAATTGCAAGCATATTTAACTGTACGATTGAGTTAGAGATATTACCAACTGTTTTGTTAACACTTTTTGTTTCTTTAACTATTACATTAAGTTCAGAGGCAGCACTATTACCTTCAGAAATAGAGTCTCCAAATGATGACTTTATTTCAATAACTGAAGATTTTACTTCATTAAAAGAGACTTTCAGTAAGTCAAAGTTTCTTCTTGCAATTTCTATGAGTTTATCAATATCTTTTGCAGTCACTAAACCTACTTCTACGAGTTCTTTATTATTAAGCGCACTTTGATTTGTATTTTGAGAAGACTCTTCCATTTGGTTGAGTGAACCAGTAACCTCTTCAAGAGCATTTTGAATCTCATCCATCGAAGCACTAATAGTATCTGCACTCATTGCGATATCTTCAGCAGACTTCATTGTGTCCGTTGAATACTTTAACTCTTCTGCAAGACTTGAAAGATCTTTAATATCATCTTCTGTTTGAGAAAGTGCATCAGACTGTACTTCTATAGAGTTAAGTGTACGTTCAACTGAAAGTGCTATCTCGCTAGATGCTTGAGCTATTTCTCCTGAACCTTCATTTATTTTTTCTATATAATCACCAAGCTGAACCGTATAAGAACTAATACTACGTGATGCTTCCACAGAATAAACCGCAATTTTTGTCAGTTCTTCCATTTTTAATGAGAGGTCATTACCTTTAACGCCATTACCTGAGATAATATTTGTAGTAGAACCTATACTTTTAATTATTCCATCTATACTGCTTTGGATTTTATTGACAAGTTCAGAAATAAACTCAGCATTTTTTTCACTTTCACCAGCAAGAGCACGTGTCTCATCAGCAACAACAGCAAATCCTTTTCCATGCTCTTTTGCACGACTTGCTTCAATAGCTGCATTGAGTGCAAGAAGGTTTGTTTGATCTGCAATTTTAGCGATAAAGCCAACCGCGTTACCAATATTTTGAGAAGACTCTTTGAGCTCTTCACTTTTTGTAGAAGACTCTTTGGCAACGACAACAGCGTTATCCATTCGCTCTACAGAAACATTGATTTTACTAACTGCAGACATAATGTTATCTCCCGCAGAGAGTGTTGATGCAGTAACTGCATTGATTGTTGTTGTCATTTTACCAATATTTGCACTGATATTTTTAACATTTGAGAGTGCTTGTTCACTTGCACCACTATTCTCTTCAGCAGCTGTTGCGATCTGTTCCATTGAAGATTTTAATTGTTCAATTGCACTGACACTCTCTTGCGCATTTTCTAAGATACTCATAGATACACCAGCAATACTCTCACTTATCTGTTGTTGTTTTGCTAATGTTCTTTGCTTGCGCTTATCTGTACCGCCAGAAGATACCACCGCAGAAGATGAATGCGAACTATTTTTTTTCATTAATGCCATTTTATTATCCTTTTTCTCTTAATCTAATGTTGCATAAAGCTCTATAGCTTTTTGAATATCTTCACGTGAAGGTTTCACTCGAATAGAAACGTATTTAGTATTTCCGCTTTTATCTATTGAACGAAGAACTGTGGCATATACCCAGTAATACCCGCCACCTTTTCTCTGGTTTTTAACATATCCTGTCCAAAAGCCTTTACTCTGTACATCATTCCATAATGACTCAAAAGCAGCTCGTGGCATATCTTGATGTCGTACAACATTATGAGGTTGTCCTATCAAATCTTCTTTTTTCATATTTGCAACTTTTAGAAATGAGTCACTTGCATAGGTAACAATACCTTTTTCGTCTGTTTCAGACAGTAAGTACAATTCGTTATATAATACTTCACCATCATCTAAGTAAGTGAGTCCTTCTGCTTCTGCATTATTATTTGTCGACATTATAAACCTCCAATAAAATCAAATTGCACAAATCTTACTCTTTGTAAACTAAATTAAAATTGAATTTATACGAAGAAAGTGAAATATTTGATAATTTTATATGTATGTGAAATGGAGAAGATGTTTAGGAGTACAATTTGGGTACAATTCATGGAAAAAGGAAAGAAAGTACTTAAAACTCAATCAAGAGTTTTAAGTAAAAAGAGAAGGTGTAAAACTAGATGTTATCACGAATTTGTAGAGCTTCTACAAGATTCAAATATGCTTCTTTATTTTTACCTTTAAAGTATTTCATTAAACGACGACGTTTACCAACAAGTTTAAGAAGTCCTAAACGTGATGCGTGATCTTTTTTGAAAATCTTTAAGTGCTCTGTTAACTCTGCAATTCTAGTAGTAAGTAGTGCAATTTGAACTTCACTTGAACCAGTGTCATTTTCATTACGTCCGTATTTTGTAACAATCTCTTGTTTTTTAGCCGAATCTAAAGCCATAATAGCCTCCTGATGGGTATAATAATCTAACATTTACAATAAGTATGTAAAGCTGAACCGGCATTATAGCGAAATAATCTTCAAAATGACAATAGTGTTCTTCCATTACTTTTCAGGTTTTTTAGATATAATAAATTTCAAAATTATTATAAAGTATAAAATATGTTAATAACTCGTGCTAGTGAGTATGCAATACTCTCTTTAATACTCCTTTCATCTGCAAAAGAGCCTATGGATAGTGAAACACTTTCTCGTGAACTCTCTATACCAAAAAGTTTTTTAGCAAAAATTCTTCAAGCACTGGCAAAATCTGATATCCTTAAATCCTATAAGGGTGCTAAAGGTGGCTTCTCACTGCACAAGGCACCTAAAGATATAAATATGCTTGAAGTTATGTCAAGTGTCGAAGGTAAAGCACCTGCTGTTTTTGAGTGTGCTCCTTCTGAAAACAACTGTCCTTCAGACAAAGCAAATATTTGTTCTATTTGGCCTTTTTTACATAAACTCCAAGGAAAAATAGATAGTTTTCTTGGTGCACTTACTTTAGCTGATATTATTGAAGAGTAGAGATATATAAAATTGGCAAAAAAACTCACTCTTAAACAGCAAGTTGGAACTGCTCTTAATTTCCTATTAGGACAAAAAGATTTAAGTGTTGTTCTTTTTGTAATGGCGATTCTCGCCATCATCATCGTACCTTTACCATCGGCTATCCTTGATTTTCTACTCACGATATCTATGGCGATGGCAGTACTTATCCTGCTTATTTCTCTTTACATACCAAAACCAACAGACTTAACAACTTTTCCTACCCTTATACTCATTCTTACCCTCTTTAGACTCTCGTTGAATATTGCCACGACAAGAATGATATTAAGCCATGGTAGTGATGGTCCAGATCAGGTAAGTGATATTATCACGAGTTTTGGTAACTTTGTTGTAGGTGGAAACTATGTTATTGGTATTGTTGTGTTCTCTATTCTTGTGCTTATTAACTTTATGGTTATCACTAAAGGATCTACAAGAGTTGCAGAGGTTGCAGCACGCTTTGTACTTGACTCTATGCCTGGTAAACAGATGGCGGTGGATGCAGATCTTAATGCCGGTATAATTGATGATGCAGAGGCGACTAAACGCCGTTCAGAAATACTTCAAGATGCTAACTTTTATGGAGCTATGGATGGATCGAGTAAGTTTGTTAAGGGTGATGCTGTTGCGGGTATAATTATCACACTTATCAATATTATTGGCGGTTTTTTAATCGGTGTATTTCAGCATGACATGGATGTTAGTGCGGCGGCTTCAACCTTTACTCTTTTAACGATTGGTGATGGTTTAGTTGGACAAATTCCAGCACTCATTATCTCTACTGCAACAGGTATTATGATTACTAGAAGTTCTAGTGATGGTGATAACTTTGCAGAGGGAACCATCAACCAGATGGCTGGCAATTCAAAGATTATGATGATTGTTGGTTTTATCATGATTTTATTTGCCTTAGTCCCTGGACTTCCAACTGCATCTATGGGTTTTGTTGGTCTTTTATTTGCCTCTTTAGGCTGGGCTATTTATAAGTTTGACCGAGGAGAACTTAGTATCTTAGATGTAGATTCTCTTGCATCAAGCTCTCGTAAAAAGCAAGAAGAAAACGAAAAAATGAAACCTAAGAAGACACAAGAAGAGATCGCAAAAGAAGAAGAGACTGCGTTAGAAGATATTCTCAAAGTTGAGATGCTAGAACTTACTCTTGGCTACCAACTCATAAAACTTGCAGACACTAATCAAGGTGGAGATTTACTAGAACGTATTCGTTCTATGCGGCGTAAAATTGCGAGTGATTTTGGCTTTTTGATGCCACAGGTACGTATTCGAGATAACTTACACCTACAACCTCAAGAGTATCAGATTTTATTAAAAGGTATCAGCATTGGAGAGGGGACTATCCAACCAGATAAATTTCTTGCTATGGATAGCGGAATGGCTACAGGAGAGATACAAGGAGACCCTACAAAAGAACCTGCTTTTGGTCTTGATGCCCTTTGGATACTGCAAAAAGATAAAGAAGATGCTATCATTAATGGCTACACTGTTGTAGACCCTGCCA
>Ga0256829_1003263_pt1 | contig 11380 bp, 12 predicted proteins | sample 131447metaG_FD_185979 | JGI IMG/M metagenome (GOLD analysis project Ga0256829, IMG submission 185979) | Hydrothermal vent microbial communities from Lau Basin, Pacific Ocean - 131-447 | ecosystem: Environmental > Aquatic > Marine > Hydrothermal vents | place: Pacific Ocean: Lau Basin | collected... | reverse complement strand
GGCGACAACAATATGCACGAAGCCCAAACCCTATATAGTCAAAGATAATGCCCAAGAATCACGATATAAAAATTGTGTTCGTAATGGTATGACCTACTGGTATAAAGATGATGGGAGTATAAAATCAAAAGTTAACTTTACAGATGGTAAAGAGAATGGTTTATATACCTCTTACCATACAAACGGACAAGAGAAGATAGTTGTTCACTATGTTGATGCACAAAAAGATGGTATTCAAAAAGTGTACTATGACAACGGACAACTTGGAAGCCAAGTGAATTATGTCATGGGACGAAGAGAAGGTGTTATGACAGACTGGGACTTTGAGGGCTACAAAAGTGCCGAAGTGTTTTACAAAAACAACTATAAAGTTGGACTCAAAAAGTACTTTGACCACAAGGGAAATGTTATCAAAACAGAAACATATAAAATGGATAGAAACCCTGTTATGGTGAAACTACTCAAAGACAAACGCAAAGATATTTTAGTTGATTTAGCGAAGTATGGTTTAGTCCCTGAAGATGCTCCTAAGGAAGAGCGATTTAGATAAGCCGATGCAATTAGCAACACTTCTTGTCAAAATTTTATTTTCACTTGCCTTAGTCTATTTTGCAACATCACTCATCTTTATGACGATGGAAGTTGCAAAGGTAAGGGAGAGTATTCCTAGCATTTTGTCTTCCGTTGAAAAAATTGAAAACGGGAAAAATGTCAATGATATTTTACACTCTCTTGAGCGTGTCAGTAAGGCAATTCCAAATGTTTTACAAGAAACAAAAAAGCTCCGTGAGCTACTGCCAAGTGTTTTACACCAAGTGGATAAAACGACCAATGCTATCCCTCCAATCTTACAAGAAGTACAAAGAACAAGAACAGCCATTCCTGTAATCTTAGAAGAAGTAAAGCAAACTCGTGCTGCAATCAAACCTATCTTACAAGAATCAAAAGCAATCAGAAACAGTATACCGCCTATCTTACACGAGGCTCAAGCACTCAGACAAAGTGTACCTCCTATCTTACAAGAGTCTCAAAATTTACGCAAAGAAATTCCTATTGAGCTCAATAAAGTAGAAAAAATCACAATCAATATGCAAAAAATTTCTAATGATATGGCAAGTGGTGCAGTAACTGGCACGGTTGATGGTATTTTAAGTCTCCCAAAAAATCTCATCAACAAAACAACCAATGCTATAAAAGGAAATTAAAGATTAAAATTAGTATAATTGAACATTATATTAAAGGAAGTAAAAATGGCTCGGCATTATAAAGGTAGTATTCGAATATCCTTATTCTTTTGGTTTTTGCTTATTGCCTTTATTCCTCTTGTCGTTTTTACGGTGCTCAACTACAATGCTTCTTCGACAAGTCTTACAAAATCAGCAAAAGAGAATATTCTTTACTCTTCTGACAGTACTACAAAATTTGTAAGAGATTGGTTTACTTACCGTGAAAAAGAGGTACAGTATATATCACAAAATGACACCACACGCCTATTTTTAGAAACACTCAATGATGCACTTACAGATTCTAAACAAACACTCCCAAACTTTCTCAAATCTGATTATAAGTTTCTCATTGATAGAGATAATGAGCATGATATTAAAAATACTTTTCACATCTACAACTACATTGCTGATATTTTACTTATAGATATGCAAGGCAATATTCTCTATAACATTACACAAAATGCTACTTTGGGTGCTAATCTCAAAAGCCCTCTTTACAAACAAACGAAATTTTCAAAAACCTTTGAGCAAACACTCAAAGATAACAAAATTCACTATAGTGATTTAGAAAAGTTCACTCCCCTACATAATCGTATTACAAGTTTTATAACTGCACCTGTTATCAATGCAGATGGCATTACCATTGGTGTGCTTGCTATGGAAATTAAGCTCAACTCCCTCCTAGAAATTTTTCAAAAAAGAAACACAGATGACTATCTACACTATTTTATTGGGACGGATGGATTACTTCGTAGTGACATAGATACAACACACAAAACACTCCAAACAAAGATAACAACACAACAGTTTCAACTTTGGTATAAAGAGCATGGGTTTAATGGTGACTTTGATGAAAACATGAATGAAACAGTCTTTTTCTACAAGGGTCCTCTTGGAGAAAAAGTCCTTGGTGTTCATGATGATGTTGAATTTTTAGGTGTGAAATGGGCTTTAATAAGTGAAGTCAATGCAAAAATTCTTTTTCAAGATATTGATGCAGTTTTACAAAAAAGTATTGAGTTTTCCATCTTTGCACTTATTGTAGTTATTTTCATTGCATTTTTTGTCTCTTCAAACATTGCCAAACCACTCAAAAAACTCGCCCATGCAAGTTATCAATTTGCCAATGGTAAAAGAGATATCATCCTCGAAAACAGACAAAACAATGAGATCGGTGAACTCACAAACTCTTTTAACAGTATGATAAAAACGGTACAACACAACGAAGAAAAACTCATGGAAGCAACACAAAAAGCACAAGAGAGTACACAAGCAAAGTCGGAATTCTTAGCAAGTATGTCCCATGAGATTCGTACTCCTATGAATGGTGTGATAGGAATGCTTGAGCTTTTGAAAAATTCCCAACTCACACCAAGCCAAAAAAATCATCTGCATGTTGCAAAAAGTTCTGCACATGCACTCCTCACACTCATCAATGATATTTTAGATTTTTCAAAAGTTGAAGCTGGAAAAATGGAAATTGAATCCATCGCGTTTAATCTACGTAACGAATTTGGAGATTTAGCAAAGGCACTTGTTTTTAAAGCAGAGGAAAAAGGAGTTGAACTTGTTTTAGATATGCAAGGACTCCAACAAGAGATTATACTCTCCGACCCTGGACGCATCCGTCAAATAACTACAAACCTTGTCAGCAATGCGATTAAATTCACCTCTGAGGGGAGTATTCTCATCACTGTGACACTCGATGTTACCGATGAGAACAATGCAAGACTCCAAGTGAGTGTGCAAGATACAGGCATAGGTATACCAGAAGATAAAATAGCTTCCCTTTTTGACTCCTTCTCTCAAGTCGATGCTTCTACGACTCGTAAGTATGGTGGTACAGGACTTGGTCTTGCTATTGTAAAAAAACTGTGTGCATTGATGGATGGGAGTGTAAACGCAACAAGTGTTATAGACAAAGGGAGTATTTTTAGTTTTGACATAGGTGTCCAACTGAGCGAGAAAAAAACACTTCGTATGCCAGCAGTCTCCATAAAAGACAAAAGAGTCCTCATTGTGGATGATAATGAAATAAACAGAAGAGTCCTCTCTGGACAACTAGAACTCTGGGATATGAATGTCTTTTGTGCCAAAGATGCACAAGAAGCACTCAATATGTGTGCTAAAGCCCTTGCACATTCACATACACCACCCTTTGATATTGCCTTTTTAGATATGCAGATGCCACAGATGGATGGGGCAGAATTAGGAAAACTACTCCGTGAAAATAGTAGTTATGACAGTATGAAACTTGTTATGATGACATCTCTTGGATTTCGTAGCGATGCAGCGGTGTTTGCCGAACTTGGATTTGATGCGTTTTTCTCCAAACCAACAACAGCGAGTGATCTTTTTGATGCCCTTAATGTACTCGTTGAAAATGGAGAAGCAAAAGAGCAGGCGACACCACTCATCACCCATGAGTACCTCGGAACACTCTCCAAAACGAGTAATATCCTACTCGTTGAAGACAACAAAACAAATCAACTTGTTATTGATGGTCTGCTTGAGAACTTGGGCTTAGAGTGTGATATTGCGAACAATGGGGTAGAAGCACTTGAGATGTTAAATGCGAATAAAAAACAGTATGACCTTATTTTGATGGATTGTCAGATGCCACAAATGGACGGGTATGAAGCAACAGAAAATATACGTTCAGGAGAAACAGGAGAGATAAATAAAAACATACCAATCCTCGCACTCACAGCAAACGCGATGCAAGGCGATCAAGAGAAATGCTACCTTGCAGGAATGAGTGATTATTTAGCAAAACCAATTGAAGCAAAAAAGTTCACTGAAATACTTCAAAAATGGTTGCCAAAAGATAGTACTATTTAAGTGTTGCGATATACTTTGCTAGACTATCAATATCTGCATCTGAAAGTCTTGCTACTTGACCTTTCATAAGCCCTTTCATTGCACCACCGTATGTACCTGCTTTATAACCATGGAGTGCATCTTTGACACCTTTTTCACCTAAAGAAGCGATTACTTTTGATTTACCCATTGCATGTTTTTCTCCATGAACTCCATGACACCCTGCACATTTTTTATATAAATCAGCACTTGCCATAGCCGAACTTGCTGTTAAAAGTGTCCCCACTAAAACGAATCCTTTTACCATTGAACTTATATTTGTAGTTTTCATTTCAAAACTCCTTTTTGTTGTTTGATAGTCGTAGTCTAACATCAAATTGTGGAGTCATTGTGAAGTGTTTATCTCAGTCTTCCAAAGACTTTGTATCTGTTCCAGTAAACATTGAGAGCTTTTTGAAGTTGCTTGTTTGTAAGTTTACTCTTTTGCTTCACACCAAAACGGCTAATGAAAGCTTCTGCCATCACACTCTTCTTTTTGGATGGATTTTGTAAGTAGTGGTACATCGCTGCTTTGACATCTTTTTCACTGCTGTATTTTAAAAGGTATCTATAAAAATACTTATCTATACTTACAGGCAAAGTTTTATGGCATGCCACACAATTTGTTTGATAGACTCCCCCATGAAGTATACTCGCTAATAAAAAAACAGACAATACTCTTACCATTGTAAACTCACTTTAGTCCATGCAAACTCTTCGGACTCAATTTTTATTTTTAGCTTGTACTCCTGAGCGATGCTCGATACAATACTTAACCCCAATCCAAAACCTCCACTCACGTTGTTAAAACGTGTATAACGTTCTTGCATTTTTACTATATTTTCTTGTGCAATTCCTATACCACTATCTTCAAAAATTATCTCATTTTTGTTGAGTATTATATGGATATATCCATTGATTTTATTGTACTTTATAGCGTTAGAGATGAGATTATCGACAAGCTTACTGAGCTTCGCTCTATCTATAAACAGACTTGTGTTTGTAACAATCTTCACCTCCATAAAGACTTTTTTTGCATTGGCAAGGGATTTAAAGTAATCAACTCTCTCTTGCAGTAACTCTCCTAGGTCTATCTTCTCATCATTAACGACAATTTTGTTTCCAAGTGTAAGGTAGGTAAGGTCTTGATAGATGTTCGAGATGGTTTTCGCTCCTATGTCAATGCGATTTATTTTCTTGAGTGTTTTTGCATCGAGCTTTGTTTTATCTATCATCTCTATGTTATTTACAATCGTACTTACGGGAGTGTTAAGTTCATGAGTGGTGTCTTTGATAAATCTATCAAGCAGATGGATAGCATCGCGCATAGGTTTTAAAAACAAACGCAGTAAAACATACCCAATAACAAACATCACACTAAACGCAAGGAGATTAAAAAGCAGTAACTCTTTTTTCGTTCTCTCATACCAAAGGGCATTGTCTTTGACTTGAATAATGACATACTTTGCACCAAGATAGTAGGACTCAGGAATACTCACAAGGTGAATCATAGCATCTTGTAAATAGAGAATTTTATGAAGACTCAATTGTGTTGGTATTGTTGCAAAAATGAGCTTTTTATCGCTATCAAAAATCGCACTCTCGTATGCTTTACTTCGTGGGTAGACTTGCGTTTTGTCAAAGTTAATATGAAGCTGTTTGAGTTTGAGTAAAAAATCTTTCGAGTCTTGTTGTAACTCTGCTTTTTTTTCTTGGAGCATCAGCTCTTTTTGTGCCGTGTAGTACATAAAAGAGAAACCAAAAATAATGATAATGCTCAGTAAAAGATAGAGTGTTGCTATGCGATAGAGAGTCTGTTTCTCACTTCGTGCTAAATCTGTATCCAAGCTTTTTGATACTAACAATCTTTTCCTTTCCAAGAATCTTTCTCAAGTTTTTAATGTATGTACGTAAAGCACTCTCACTTGGTGACTCCTCATACTCCCATAGATGTTCATAAATCACCTCGTGAGAAACTGTTTCATCTCTGTTTTGTAAAAAGAGTTTTAAAAGAAGTGCTTCTTTGGTACTAATACTCTGCTCTTTGTCATCCACAAAAAGAAGATTTGCATCTGTATCGTAAAAAACAGTTTCGGTAATCTCTATGCGGTTTTTCGTCTCATGGAAGAAGTTGCGTTTTAAAATACTCTCTATGCGAAATAGAAGTTCTTTGAGTGCAAAAGGTTTACGAATATAATCATCGCAACCACTTGCATACCCATCTTCAAGTGAATCAAGAGAGTTTAAAGAGGTAATGTAGATAGCGGGAGTCGTAACCCCATTTTTACGTTTTTGTTTAAGAAGTTCAAAACCATTGATGAAAGGGACATTGACATCAAGTAAAAAAATGTCGAAAAGTTGTTCGTATATAATATCAGATGCCTCTTCTCCATCATAGACACTCACAACTTCAAAATCTTTTTCTTCTAAAAATTCACTGATGGTTTCATTGAGTGTGACATCATCTTCTAGTAAAAGTATCTTCCCTCGCATACTGAACTACTGTAACTTGTTACTGTTTTTTTTGTATTTTTCTTTTTCTGCAGGAGTCATAGTGGGGACTCTGCGTTTGAGTTCTGCTTGAAACGCAGCAGATTCATTCGCTTTGACATACCCCATAATAGCTATGAGTTCTTGTGTACTCATCTCACTAAAGTTCTCTTTTGCATAGAGTGAACTACTCAAAAGTAGTATGAAAAAAAATGTTAATCCTGTTCGTATCATCTTAATCTCTTTTAAATCTAGTCTCTAAGTATAGCGGTTATTTGTGTAAAAATCGTGAAGCTACCCAAGTTGCTTCACGATACTCTCTACACCAAAACCAAACTTCTCAAAAAGTTGCCCAGCAGGAGCAGAAGCACCAAAACTCTCCATCCCTATAACATCATCTGCAAATCTATACCACTCTAAACCACGAGCAGCTTCAATCGCTACTTTTTTCGTATCAGGAGCTATAATAGAGTCAATGTATGCTTTGTCTTGCTCTAAGAAAAGGTCAAAACAAGGAACAGAAACAACATTTACTTGTGTTCCTTTTGCATTCATTGCCTCTTTTACTTTGAGTGCTAACTCTACTTCTGAACCACTCGCCATTAAAGTAAATGTTGCGTTTGCATCTTCTGCAAGTAAGTAACCGCCACGACTTGCATCACCACTTACAGCACTTGGAAGCATCGCTAAGCTTTGACGGGAACAGACAAACGCAGATGGAGATTTTTTCATCTCTAAGGCTGTTTGCCATGCCACTACATTTTCAGCACCATCTGCTGGACGCCACACATAAAAGTTTGGTAAAGCACGGAACTGTGAAAGATGTTCAATTGGTTGGTGTGTTGGACCATCTTCGCCTACTCCAATACTATCATGTGTCCAGATAAAAAACTGTTGAATCCCTGCAAGTGCCGCAATTCTTGCAGCTGGTTTGAGGTAATCCGAAAAGACAAAGAAAGTCGAAGTAAAAGGCATTAAGGGTCCATATAGAGCCATCGCGTTTGCAATAGAAGCCATAGCATGTTCACGAATACCAAAGTAGATATTTCGTCCCTTAGGATAGACTCCCATGTCATTTAAAAATGTTTTGTTTGAAGGACTTAAATCAGCACTTCCTCCTAAGAAACTCGGAATACCTCTGGCAATGGCATTTAAAATTTTTCCATTTGTGTTGCGTGTTGCATCTGCTTTTTCAAATGTTGGGTAGTGAATGCGAGAAAAATCAGGATTTTCTAATGCTTTGAGTGCTTCATTTTGCTCCATCAAAGGAAGAGTCTTTTGAGAATGTATCCACTCACGTTCTAAAAGGTCACCCTCTTCTATAGCACAACGGAAACGTACCATCACATCTTCATCGACATGAAATGTTTTTTCAGGGTCAAAACCTGCATCAATTTTTGCCTGCGCAATCACATCATCACCAAGTGGTGCACCGTGTGCATGGTGTGAACCCTCTAGTTTTCCAGCACCTTTTGCAATAATGGTATTTGCGATGATAATGGTTGGTTTTGTGTTGGCTTTTGCCTCTGTGAGTGCTCTATCAATTGCATCAAAATCATGTCCATCACACTCTAAAACATCCCACCCTTGCGAAGTAAAACGTGTGTGAATATCTTCACTAATACTCAAGTCAGTTGTTCCCTCGATTGTGATACGATTTGAGTCATAAATAAGCACTAAGTTGTCTAGTTTATTGTGTCCTGCGATTGAACAAGCCTCATAAGAGAGACCCTCTTCTAAATCCCCATCTCCACATAAACAGTACACATTATGGTCAATTAAATCGGCTGTATCGGAGTTTACTTGTGCACCCATAAACTTGCTTGCCATAGAGAAACCAACTGCGTTTGCGATACCTTGTCCAAGGGGACCCGTTGTAATCTCAATCCCTGCAGTATGTCCAAACTCAGGGTGTCCTGGCGTTTTAGAATCAAGTTGGCGAAAGTTTTTTAAATCATCAAGTTCTAAGCCATAACCCCAAAGATAGTACAAAGAGTAGATAAGCCCCGTACCATGTCCGCCTGAGAAAACGAGTCTATCACGGTTCAGCCATGAGGGGTTTTTAGGATTATGATTGAGATGTTCACTCAAAACAACTGCAATATCTGCAAGTCCCATCGGTGCACCTGGGTGTCCTGAGTTTGCAGCTTGTACCATATCTGCTGCTAAAAATCGTATACTATCTGCCATCTTTTGACGCATTTTATTTGCCATATTTATTGTCCTGTTTTAGTTTTTATGTCTGTTTATATATTTTGTTAAGAGTTCTGAGAGTTCTGTTTGTAACTGTGTGTCAAAACTATTCATTGCGTTTGTGAGTTCTTCTGCCAAATTGTTTGCCTCATCCATAGAAGCTTCTAAGCCCAAAATAGTTACAAAACTATTTTTATCTTCATCATTGTTTGTAAGCTTTCCTGCCTCTTCACTACTCTGTGTTACATCTAAAATATCATCTTGAATCTGAAAAAGAAGCCCTAGCTTAATTCCAAAATCATACAAGCGTTCACCCACATCTTCACGACCAACAATGATAGCTCCCATTTTGAGTGATGCTGCGATGAGTTTTGCTGTTTTGTTTGTATGTAAAATTTTAATATCTTCCACTTTGAGCGGTTTATTTTCAAAATAACAATCTATCGCTTGCCCAAGTACCATGCCATTAAGACCGCCATTGCTTGCAAGTTCTCTTATGAGTTTTACCCGTGTTGTATCTGAGAATGGTGCGTTTGCAAGCACTTCAAAAGAGTAGGTATTGAGTGCATCACCCACCAAAATAGCGGTTACTTCATCAAAAACAACATGCAGAGTCGGTTTCCCTCGTCGCAGAGGGGAATCGTCCATCGCAGGTAAATCATCATGAATGAGAGAGTATGTATGTAAGAGTTCTATAGCAAATGCGCCATGCCTCGCACCTTCAAGCAGTAAAGGATTATATGCTTTAACCACACCCAAAAGAAGTGCAGGACGAAAACGCTTTCCCCCAGCCTCAAGCATATTTTGCAGTGCTTTTTCATAAGTAGGGTGAATACTTTTTGAAGTCGGTAGGTTATCTAATAAGAATTGTTCGAAGTTTTTCATAATTTATGAATGGAGTGTATGTGATTTAGACATGATATATGCGACATATCCAACAACAGCTAAAGAAGACAACATACCGATAAATCCTAAAATTTCCATTACTCTATTTCCTCTAATTGTGCTAATTTTTCATCAATTTTTAATCTCTTTTTTTTAAACAAAAGAGTTACAAAAGTAGCCAGTATAACACCACTTATACCAACAAACAAAACAAAGAATGGAGCATCACCCATCATCACTTGGTAAAAAGTAGTGAAACTTCCTGTGAGAATTGTCATTATGACAATAAAATAATTTTTATACTCATCTCTTAAAATGGATATATCTTCTTTTATTTTATCTTTTTTACTCATATATAATTATAACATAAGAGTTTTAATGCACCTTCACGAAAAACTGAAAATGGTTTCTCTCAAAAAGAAATTGTGATGCCTTTTTACTTTGAGAGATGCTTTTTACAATTTCTTCTTCTGTACTTATCTCTTGATTGTTCACCTCTAGGAGTCTATCTCCTAGTCGGAGTCCATACTTTTTTGCTTTTGGTTCTATCTTTATAATTTTGAGATTTTTATCAAAGGAGAGTCCTAAAAACTCTAAAAATGTATCACTGAGATACCCTCCGCCTTTTCTCTTTTTACTCTTGCATTTGAGTGTAAGGTATTTTCCCTTGCGTTTTATCTTGACATTATGTCTGCTACCAATTTTACTAAAAAGAATCCACTGCATGAGTTTGCCTGCGTTTGTTACACGTTTGTTATCAAATATAACAATCTGATCCCCAACTTGAAAATGATTGCCTTGCATAAAAGGGTTTATTGCTTTAACAAAAACTTTTCCCCCTCTATAATGGACACGAATCCCAATATCTGAGTAGCTCACTTTTTTTGTATTTAAAAAGTGTTTGAGATACGGCTTTTCGATAATCCCTTGCGGGGTTACAATACCTTCTAAAGCACAGCAACTTGTTAAAAGCAAACTCAAAGGAGCTACTTTTTGTGCAAACACTGCAAAATGATTTAAACCAATTTGATGCTGTTTGATACGACCTTCAACTGCTCTTTCCTTATTTACACAAGCAAGACCCATGACTACATTTTTATGTAAAGAGAAAGGGTATCTAAAACCTTTTGTATCTTCCACGAGATAAAGAGACAAAAAAGGGTCATACTTTAAAATTTTTGCTTTTGGTTTGGAGTGTGAAAAAACAAGACGTTTGTGTTTTTCTATAGGAATATGTATTTGCGAATGTGTAAGAGAGTGTGAATCATTTATCTTGCGTTTACAAGAGGCATAACCCCCTTGACACGCATATAAATTTATAAGAGAGAGAAGAAGAAAAGCAAAGAGGCGAAACACCTACTTTGCTCCACCAAAAGGATTCCCCATACCACCAAGCATACTCATCGCACTGCTTTGTTGGTTTTGCTGTACCATCTTGTTTGCATCATTAATAGCACCAATAATCATAATCTCTAAAGTTGTTTTATCGCTCAAGGCTTCGTCCGCAATTTTCAAATCAACTACTTCACCATTCCCATTGACACTCAGTTCTACAAGTCCACCACCAGTTTTGACACTAAAGGTTTTACTTGCTAAATCCTCTTTAAGTTTCGTAGCATTTTCTTGCATACCTTCGAGCATTTTGCTCATGTCGCCCATATTAGAAAACATTAGATTTCATCCAGTATATGGTCTATGTCATTGTTATCATTTAAAAGTACAACTTT
>Ga0256829_1003262_pt1 | contig 11385 bp, 12 predicted proteins | sample 131447metaG_FD_185979 | JGI IMG/M metagenome (GOLD analysis project Ga0256829, IMG submission 185979) | Hydrothermal vent microbial communities from Lau Basin, Pacific Ocean - 131-447 | ecosystem: Environmental > Aquatic > Marine > Hydrothermal vents | place: Pacific Ocean: Lau Basin | collected... | reverse complement strand
TGGGAATTGAAATTGAGATAGGCATTCCCATTTGCAAAATGGGAACGAGGGAAAAACTTCAAATTATAAACTTTATAATTATCATAAAAGGACTAAAAAAATATGTTTTTAGTCCTTAACTTAATGGCAGTGATGCACAGCATGGGAACGAGGGAAGGATTATTCCAGTTTAGGCTGCATTTAGGTAAGTTAAAGTTGTATTCCCAAATTTTTTAGATTTTATAACACTAAAAGCACCTAAAGTCTTAGGAATTTCTAAGCCTGTCATGTGTTCTATGATTATCATTTTTACCAAATCTTGTGGTAGTGATATTATCAGACTCATAGTTTTATCGTAAATATCTTCCATACCTTCACGGATACTAAAAGGTGGATCTATATAAAAATAGGCACTTTTATCTTTCTTTTTAAGTTGTGAAATTACTGCGTTTATATTTACAAAACTATCTCCAGAAAAAACATTGCATGAACTAGGGTCAGTTTGAGCGATATTTGCTTTTAAAGTTTTTAATGCGTCTCTATCTTTTTCCATAAAGTATATCTCTTTTGCTCCACGACTCAGGGCTTCAAGCCCAATAGAGCCACTTCCTGAAAAGACCTCAACAAACACAGCATCAACAATATCAAACTGTAAAGTATTAAAAAATGACTCTAAGACTATGGACTTAGAACTTCTTGTTGTTGCTTTTGATGGAAGATTTAAAATTTTGCCTTTAAATTTTCCAGATATAATTTTTTTTGTAAGTTTTTTAGAATTATTTTTCATAGAATGCTTTTACTGCTCTTATAATATTATCTTGATACTCTTGAGTTAAAAACTCTATTCTCTTCTCTAAGATAGAAAAATCCATTGATTTTGTTTTTTGTTCATCATCCTTATCATCTGCATAATTTGCATATAAACTTTTATACTTTCTTTCTAACTCTAAAATAAGTTGAGCCTTAGAAAATGGTTTTTGTAAATCGGAATCTTCTTTATTTGATATGTAAAAACATCTCTCATCGTTTAAACACTTCACATCCCTAACAACAATATCACACTTTTTACGAGAACTTAGATATTTATCTAAAAAAAGCTCTATAGACTTTTGTAAAAGAGGTGATTTGCATTCAACAGCTATTTTCATTTTTATCCTTGTAAGAAGTAGTTTATACTATATTTCATATCTTCATCTATATCGACAGCACTATTTAAAATCCACTCTAAATAAGATCTATCACTCATGCAAACTTCTTCTATATATTTTCCCTTATGCTTTCCAAACCCAAACTTTTGTATCAATACATTTTTAAAACTAAGCTCTTTCATCTCTTCAACAGTTGTCATATCTAGCAAATAATCAAAAAGAAGTTTATCAACCAAGGCATCACTAAGTGCATTATGTGCAAACAAAGCATCTTTAATACCAAGCTTACTTTTTTCCTGCTCTTCTCTCCTATAAAGTTTCAGCTCATACCTTAAAACCTGCAAAGAAAACAACTCGCACTCTGGTATAAGATGTTTTGTAACTCTTAGAGTATCTATTATATCACCCTTCCATATAAGCCCAGAAGATGATAATTTTTCTAGGTCAAATTTTACATTATGTCCTACCAATGTATTTTCACTTGAATTGTACTTCATCAAATATTCATAAATATCACTTTCTATAAAAAGTGGTTTATCCTTTATCATCTCATTTGTAATATGGTTAATACTTGAAGCCAAAGCAGGAATTTTTTTACCTTCATTTATAAGTTCATACCTGTACTCTTTAGTATCTTTGTTTATAAGTCCAACAGAACACAGCTTATCAATTTGTTCCAAGCCTGTTGTTTCAATATCTAAAAAAATCAGCATCTTTTCACCTTAACTAATTTACATCTTACACTCAGCAAGATAAAGGAAAAATATCCTGCAACCAATACAAATGCAAATAAAACATAAATATTAAACCAATCAAAAATATTACTCATAGATGTAAAAAGCATAAAAAATATCACTGCTAAAATCATCTGTATTCCAACTATCCAAATTATTAACATTAACCACTTTCTCCAAACTTTTATCAAATCACCGTATCCTACAAAGTCTATAACTTCGCTATTTTCATTTTTTACACATGTATTTAGCAGAAGTTTATATCCATCATGACAAGCGTTAAAAATATACTTCAAACTTCTAAAAAGAGCTACAAGGATAGTAAAATTCCATAAAATACTAAACCAAAACTTAAAGATATTAAAAAGTGCTATATAAACTTCTTTATCTAATGTCTGCATACCCTGATGAACATATATAAACCCAGTCACAACAAAAGAGAAAATAGATGCTAAAACTACAGAGCAAACTGTTACTCTAAAAATCCATTTCAGCCATAACAATAGATAAAATTTACTCAAGAATTTGTCCTGAAAGTCTCTAGCATTGTATGATAATGTTCTAAAGTCATAAAACTTTTCTCAAATCTATAACGAATAATAAACTCTACAACTTTGTCTTTTAAAACGGTATCAACATTTTCCACTCTTCCGAAATATGCTAAAGACCTATTTTGACTTTTTACAACTGCATCTTTATCATAACTGATGGCTAATACTTGCAGGTATTTACCCTTTTTTATCTCTCCTAAACTTTCACTTAAAAGTGATGCACCAGATAAGTTTATAGCTTTGAACTCAAAAATGTCTTCAAAATTTTCTACTTTTTTATCTATACCAGTTTCTATAAATAATTTTTTTAAAAATGATATATTCTCTTTTCTAGCAGTTTCATAACCTGATATTCTACTTGTTAAATTTTTTAGTCTATCTAATGCTGAACTCATTTTATTTTATCCTTTTAGATGTACTTATTTATATAAAATTATATCAAAATAGTTTTAATCTATTAATTAATAGATAAAGGATATAATATTGCCAATTAATTATTAAAGAGACTTATGGACTACTTAAAAATAAATGGTGTTAAATCACTAAATGGTAAAATAAAAATATCTGGTGCTAAAAATGCATCTCTTCCTTTGATAGCTATGACTATACTTGCTAAAAATAGCGTAAATATAAAAAATCTACCTCATGTAGCTGATATAAATACACTTATAAAATTACTATCAAATCTTGGTGCTGATTGTCAGTTTTTAGATGATAGAGTTGTGATAGACACAAAACCTCTTCATGAGACTAAAGCGACTTATGATATTGTAAAGACCATGCGTGCTTCCATATTAGTTTTAGGTCCTATTCTTGCACGCTTTGGACACTGTGAAGTTTCCCTTCCTGGTGGATGTGCCATTGGTCAGCGTCCTATTGACTTACACTTAAAAGCATTGGAACAAATGGGTGCAAAGATAGAAATAAAGTCTGGATATATTGAAGCAAGAACACCAAATGGCTTAAGAGGCTGTGATATAAATTTTGATAAGATAACCGTTACAGGAACAGCAAATATAGTTATGGCAGCAGTTTTAGCTGATGGCACAACAACCATAACAAATGCAGCAAGAGAACCTGAAGTCGTACAACTTTGTGAGGTTTTAAATGCTAGTGGAGCTAAGATAGAAGGCATAGGAACAGCTATCTTAACTATACATGGAACAAATGGAGAACTTATAGATATAAAAGAGTTTTCTATCATACCTGATAGGATTGAAGCTGGAACTTATCTATGTGCAGGTGCTATAACAAAATCAGAAATCACACTAACTCATGTTGAACCAAAACATCTTGGTGCTGTTATTTCAAAACTTGAAGAGATGGGAAGTACATTTGCTATTACTGATGACACAATAACTATTCACCCATCACAAGTCATAAAACCAGTAAAAATCGTTACACAAGAATATCCTGCTTTTCCTACTGATATGCAAGCACAGTTTTTAGCACTTGCAACTCAGGCTGATGGTGTTTCTATCATAGAAGAGAAACTTTTTGAAAACCGTTTTATGCATGTAAGTGAACTTCAAAGAATGGGTGCAGATATATCACTAAATGGACATACTGCAACAGTTAGTGGGAAAACAAAACTTTGTGGAACTGATGTTATGGCAACTGATCTCAGAGCATCTAGTGCTTTAGTTTTGGCAGCACTTATCGCAAAGGGAGAGACAAATATTCACCGTATTTATCATCTCGACCGTGGTTATGACTCTTTGGAGAAAAAGTTAGAAGGTATTGGGGCAAATATCAAAAGACTGTCGGAATAACTTTTCCCTCCACTCTCGTTCCCATTCTCCCAAATGGGAGTTTCCACCTTGGACTAGTTCCCATACTCCGTGTGGGAACTCATATTTTGTTGTAGTGTTTGGTATGCGTTACCATTCGGAGAATGGGAACAAGGCAAAGCTACCCCGTTAATTTTTTTTAGTCTTCGAATATTATCATATCGTATATACTTCGCTTTGTTACTAATGCCTTATCTGGTGAAACAGAGTGAGTATTTTTCGCTTTTAAAACTTCATGTCTTAGTTCAGCTATCTCTGTTTCCATATCATCTACATTCTCTTTTAGACGCAAGATAATATCAACACCTGCAAGATTTACACCAAGATCACGAGTTAGACGAAGGATTAACTTTATTCTGTCTATATCTCTTTGAGAATATAATCTTATACGACCTTCTGAACGAGAAGGACAGATAAGGTTTTCACGCTCATACTGACGAAGTGTTTGTGGATGTATATCTAAAATCTTTGCAACTATACTAATAAGGTAAACAGGTTCGTCGTATTGGTGAATCATGATTTATTCCTTAGGAAGTTTATCTTGCATTATTTTAGCTAAATCTTCGTCAAGTTCATCAACTTTAGGTAAAACTATATTAGCTCTAAGATACAAATCTCCACGAACTTTTGTTTTTCTGTTCATAGCACCCATCTCTTTTACACGAAATCGTTGTCCATTTTTAGTATTTTTAGGTAGTTTTAGTTTTATCTCTTTTTCTAAAGTTTGTATCGCTATTTTATCACCAAACAATGCCGCATAGAGAGGAACATCAAAAGTTTTAACTAAACTATCCCCTTCTCTTTCATATTCTGGGTTTGATGCAACAGTTATCTTTAAAAACAGATCACCAACGCGACCATTTTGAGCATGTCCTTTTCCTTTAACACGCATCTTTTCACCACTGTTCACACCAGCAGGGATTTTAATATCAAATCTTTCACCATTTACTGAAACAGAATGAGAACCACCTAAAATAGAGACAACAAAAGGGATAGTTACACTTGTTTGGATGTCAAGGTTTACTTCTTGGTGAAAGCCACCACCAGCTCCACCAAAGCCTCCACCAAATGGATTACCTCCACCACCAAAGCCACCACCTTGAGAAAACATCTCACGAAGAATATCATCAAGATTACCAGAACCACCAGCATTTTGTGAAAAGTCATGAAAATTTTGACCACCGAACATTGAGTCACCATGCATATCATACTGCTGTTTTTTCTCTTTGTCACTAAGTATCTCATAAGCAGAGTTAATCTCTTTAAATTTCTCTTCAGCAGATGCTTCTTTATTTACATCTGGGTGATATTTTCTTGCAAGTTTTCTATACGCTTTTTTTATCTCAGATTCACTTGCACTATCAGAAATCTCTAATGTTTCGTATAATGATTTTGCCATACATCTTTCCTTAAAATTCTTTTATATTAGTGTAATTATATCACAAGAGTTGAGTGTATGTCAATCAAGTTTAAAATACCTTTTAATGTAAGAAGTGTCTTATCTCAGAAAAATAAAGACTCATGCCAAATTCATTGGCAGCTTCTATAATCTCTTCATCTCTAATACTTCCACCAGGTTCAATAACATTTTTAACACCAGCCTCAGCTGCAGCGTCAATACTATCACGGAAAGGGAAAAATGCTTCACTAGCTAGTGCAGCACCTCTCACATCAAGTCCCATGTCTTTTGCTTTTTTCAAGGCACATTGAGCAGCATCAACACGACTTGTCATACCCATTCCAACAGCAACCATAGCAGAGTTTTTAACATAAACAACACAGTTTGATTTTGTAAGTGATGCTATTTTATATGCTATTTGCATATCTTTCATGTCTTGCTCTTTTGCTGAAACCTTAGAAACAAGCTTAGCATTTTTAACCTCATCAGGACTAACAACATCTGCATCTTGATAAACAAATCCACCATCAATATGTTTAAAATCTTTTTTGTCATTTGCTAAAAGAAGTTTGTCAGCTCCCATCTCAAATAGTTTAATTCTTTTCTTTTTAGAAAAAACTTCTTGTGCTTCGTCTGTAATACGACCAGCGATAACTACTTCTAAAAATATTTCATTCATCTTTAGTGCCAGTTCTTTATCTACAACTCCATTTACAGCAACAACACCACCAAATGCAGATACAGGATCACACTTTAAGGCTTCAACATAAGATTCTAAAAGCGTACCTTTTATAGCAACACCACAAGGATTACCATGTTTAGAGATACATACTGCTTTTTCTTCACCAAAACCAGCTGCAATTTTCACTGCACCATTCAGGTCATTTAGGTTGTTAAAACTAGCTTCTCCTTTAAGTGTTTTAAAGTTGTTTGTAAAGTGCTTATCAAACTCATAAAGAGCACCTTTTTGATGTGGATTTTCTCCATAACGAGTATTCATCACTTTATTTCCAACTATAAACTGCTTCTCACCAAAACCATCATTGAAACGACTGTTCATATAGTTTGCTATCATGCTGTCATATGCTGCCGTATGCTCGTATGCTTTTATCATCAAAGAACGACGAAATTCTACGCTATTTGTATCTTGTTCTATTGCATTTATAACTAAAGAGTAATCTACAACATCAGTTACTATTATCACTGAATCAAAGTTTTTTGCAGCTGAACGAACCATTGCAGGTCCACCGATGTCAATATTTTCGATTATCTCATCAAAATCATCAGTTTTTTCAATAGTCTCTTTAAAAGGGTAAAGATTTACACAAACTAAGTCAATAGCCTCAACACCCAACTCTTTAGCTTGGTCAAGATGTGATTGTTTATCACGACGGTGCAAAATACCACCATGAACAAAAGGATTTAAAGTTTTAACACGACCTTCAAAGCACTCTGGAAACTTTGTGATTTCATCAATTTCGATTGCATTTACGCCATTTTCTTTCAGTATCTTATAAGTTCCACCTGTTGAGATAATCTCAAAATCGTTACGAACTAATGATTTACAAAAATCAACTACACCACTTTTGTCACTAACGCTAACTAATGCTCTTTTCATACTAAGCCTTAAAGTAAAATATTTTTGAAATTTTATCTAAATGTAGATTATAGGGAGGTAAATAGAAGAAGTATAAAAGACTGAAAAAATCAGTCTTTTAAAAGAGGCGATTGATTAAAAATCACCTTCAGCAGCACGAGCAGGAATATCCAACATTGCTTTTTGAACATGAGAAGCTAATTTTAACATCTCTTTTGGTAAAGGATGTCCACCATGAATAGCTAAAGTTAAGTCCATTGTGTATAACCATCTTTCACCATTTGCAAGTGTTATCAACATAATTCTACATGGCATAAAACCACCAAATTCATGAGAGTAAGCTAAGAATTTTTTAGCGATAGGCAGACTACACATTGAAATATTTTCAACAGCTTTCACTTCATCGCCTTTTGCATTTGGCATAGTAAACATTTTAGTGTCACCTGTTACACGCATATTGTACTCTTCAGCTAAAGCTTTGATAGACTCAACAACATCTGCATTTTCTACATCATCATTAACTTTCCATTTTAGAACCATACCTTTTGCAGCATCACCTGTATCTAAAACTTTTTCAAACATTTTTGTATAAGTTGAGATAGCTTGATCATCTAATTGAGAAACTTTTCCACCAAATTTAGCGTAAGCACCGATAACTACTATAAGGGCAACTAAGCCGATAAGAGCAAGTAAATTTTTAAACATTTTTTTCCTTTAAATTAGTTTTGGGTTGCGATACAATCCAATAAAGTGCAATATTCTATCTAAATAGATATTAGATAAAACTAAACTTATGATATTATATATCTCTTTGGATAATATTTTTGAATGTATTGAAATAATTATCTTTCAATATATCTATACTCATTTCAACATCATTTACCTTTATATTGTTTCCACCAACAGTTCCGATTTTTTCAACAGCCATATTTTCATCTAACATTTTTTCAAAAGCTTCACAGTTTTCAGGTTTTACTTCTATGATAGCACGACTCATAGACTCAGAAAATATATCTCTTTCATCCGATACACTCATTTGGACATCACATCCAAGTCCAGAAGTAGCACTCATTTTAGCTAAAGCTATGGCAACACCACCACTTGAAGCATCTTTTGCACATTCAAGTAGATTTTTCTTATTACCTTCAATCACTAAGTCCCAAAGAGCAAGTTCTTTTTTATAATCTATCTCAGGTAATACCCCTCCAACAGTTCCACAAATCTCTTTCATGTACAAAGAACCACCAAACTCAGACTTTGATTCACCAACTAAATAAAGTGCATTACCCTCATTTTGGAATGAAGACATTAAAACACTATTTTGGTCATCATTTACACCAACAGTTGCTATAGAAGGAGTTGGAAAAACTGAAACACCATTTGTTTCATTATAAAGTGAAACATTTCCACCGATAACAGGAGTCGTAAGCTCTGCACATGCTTCTTTTATACCTAAACAACCCTCTGCAAACTGCCACATAACTTCTGGATTTTCAGGGTTTCCATAGTTAAGACAGTCAGTAATAGCTAAAGGTCTAGCCCCACTCATAGCAACATTTCTACCAGACTCTATAACTGCAGCAGCAGCTCCACCTTTAGGGTCGATATAGCAGTAACGAACATTACAATCAGCACTCATGGCAAGTGCTTTTCCAGTCTCTTTTACACGAACTACAGAAGCATCTAACATCCCACCATTTTTTATAGTATTAGTTTGCACCATTGAGTCATACTGAGTATATATCCAAGATTTATCTACTACTTCCATACTCTTTGACAAGGTCTCAAACGCTTTCTGGTTTGAAACTTTATCAAAATTATCTATACTTACAGATGCTAAATCTTTGAGATATACTGGTTCTTTTGTAGGACGATTTAACTCTGGTGCTTCTTCACTTACAGGGTCAACTGGAACTTCAGCACACTTCTCTCCATGCCAAAAAAGTTCCATGTCTCCTGTGCCTGTTACTTCACCAACAACAGCAGCATCTAAATCCCATTTTTCAAAAATATCTATAATAGCTTGTTCACTTCCCTTTTTAGCACAAAGAAGCATTCTCTCTTGAGACTCACTCAACATAAAATCATAAGGAGTCATTCCTTCTTCACGAGCTGGAACTTTATCAAGATGCATAATCATTCCACTTCCACTTCTTCCTGCCATCTCAAATGCAGATGAAGTAAGTCCAGCAGCACCCATGTCTTGAATACCTACAACGAAATCAGTCTTAAAAAGTTCTAAACACGCTTCAAGTAGAAGTTTTTCAGTAAATGGGTCACCAACTTGAACAGTTGGACGGAGTGATTTACTCTCTTCTGTAAAACTATCACTACTCATGACAGCTCCACCAAGACCATCACGACCAGTTTTCGCACCAACATACATCACTGGATTACCAATACCTTCAGCTTTTCCATAAAAAATTTCATCGCTTTTTGCAAGACCTAAAGTAAATGCATTTACAAGGATGTTACCATTGTAGCACTCATCAAAACTTGTCTCACCACCGATAGTCGGAACACCCATACAGTTTCCATAAGCACCGATACCTTCTGTAACACCACGAACAAGATAGCGTTGATGTGCAGAAATTTTATCATCATTCATAACATTACCAAAACGAAGTGCATTTAAGTTTGCTATTGGACGAGCACCCATAGTAAATATGTCACGCATAATCCCACCAACACCAGTTGCAGCACCTTGATAAGGCTCTATAAAACTTGGATGATTGTGCGACTCCATCTTAAATACAGCAGCATACCCATCACCGATGTCAATAACACCAGCATTTTCTCCAGGACCTTGTATAACCCATGGTGCTTTAGTAGGAAAACCTTTTAAGTGTACTTTTGAAGACTTATAAGAGCAGTGTTCACTCCACATAGCAGAAAATATACCTAGCTCTACAAGGTTTGGCTCTCGTTTAAGTATCTCTTTAATATGTGTGTAATCAAGTTGTGAAAGTTTATGATTTGCTAGTTGCTCATCTATATTTTCTAATTGTTGGCTCACAATGGAATCCTAAAATTTGGTTTTTAAAAATGGATTATATCCAATAAGAGGTAAGAAAAGTTTTAATGAAAGACAAAATCTCTTTTTGTTCAATTTCTATTGTGAAATAGATGCTATAATGCCTTAAATTTAAAATAAGGATTTCTTATGATGTTACATCCAGCAACTGTTCACTTTGCCATGATTTTACCATTAGTCGCTTCAACTTTTGGAGTTATTTACCTTTTTACTAGAAGTGAGGGTATGTCAAAAATATCTTCTCGCTTAACACTTGTTTCTGCTCTGGCTATGATTGGAGTTTGGTACACTGGAAACCAAGCGGGTCCACAAATATTCAACTATTTAAGTGAGGCAGGAAAACATGAGTTACTAGAGCATAAAGAACTTGGTATGTACTTAGCTATAGCTATAAGTTTCATAGCTTTACTCAAAATCGCAGGTTGTAAAACACACAAATTTATTCTTGAACTTGTAGCTGTTGTTTTGTTGGTTGGAGTAACTGCTACTACATTTTTACAAGGAAAGCATGGTGGAGAGATAGTTTATGAGTATGGTATGCCATTTAAAGCTCATTCTATAGAATCAAAACTACAAAAAGCTGTTAAAAATGCTGATGAAGCTGACGAAGATGAAGATAAAGTTGAAATATACGAAGATGCTATTGACGATATAAATTCAATATCCGAAGAAATAAATAAGGTATATGGAGTTCAAGAAAAAGAAGACGAAGATAGTGAGTAAAATCACTTTCTTTGTTTAGAAACACCCTTTTAGTGAAAAGAAAAATCACTTTTTGTTCTAATATTTTTCTTTAAAGAAAAAATATTTACATACTTTATATTTTCTATCTCATACTCTTTAGTAGTTTTGGGGAGTTTTATTTTAAACTCATCGCCCTCTTCTTTGCCAATCATCGCTTTTGCCAAGGGAGAGTGAATGGAGATAAGTCCATTTTCTGGTTCACTCTCTAAAACGCCACAAAGCGTATATATTTCTTCTTCGTCCGTATCCATATTTGTAACTAACACGGTACTTCCAAAACTTACTTTTTTATGAGTATGGAGAGATGGGTCTATAATAACAGAATTTTGAATCATTTTATTTAGATAAAAAAGTCTTTTATCCATAAAACGCAACTTCTCTTTTGCAGCATGATAATCTGCATTTTCAC
>Ga0256829_1003261_pt1 | contig 11389 bp, 11 predicted proteins | sample 131447metaG_FD_185979 | JGI IMG/M metagenome (GOLD analysis project Ga0256829, IMG submission 185979) | Hydrothermal vent microbial communities from Lau Basin, Pacific Ocean - 131-447 | ecosystem: Environmental > Aquatic > Marine > Hydrothermal vents | place: Pacific Ocean: Lau Basin | collected... | reverse complement strand
ACAAAAGAAGAATTAGAACTTCAAGAAAAAAGAGAAGATTTCTTATTTGTCCAAAAAAACTCCATTGAAAAAGCCAAACGAGAAGCCATGGAAGAGGGACTAGAAAAAGGACTTGAGCAAGGACTTGAAAAAGGACTAGAAAAAGGACTCGAGCAAGGACGCGAAGAAGGACGCGAGCAAGGACGCGAAGAAGGAGAAAGAACCAAAGCCTTACAGATAGCTAAAATATCTCTAGCTCAAAATATAGATATAGACACTATTTCTTTGATTACTAAATTGAGTGTAGAAGAGATAGAAAGATTGTAAAATTTATAAAAAGCCAATATCTACCATCAGTTTAGATGCGGAGTATTTTTTGAGATTTGTTTTAAGAAGCAGGGTCGGTTTACCAACCAATTATTACACAAGATTTTTAAAAATGATATTTTTATCATTTCTTATTTTGCCTATTTTACTTTTTTCAAAGCCTTTTAAGGTTGCAACCTATAATGTAGAAAATCTTTTTGACGATGTGTTTCAGGGTAGTGAATATAGAGAGTATATGCCTAAAAAGAATAACTGGAATGCCAATATGGTAGAAGTAAAGCTAAACCATACGGCAGAGGTCATTTGTGATATTGATGCAGATGTATTGGGTCTTCAAGAGGTGGAGAATGCTCATATCTTGAAGCAACTAGTCAAAAAACTAAAACAAGTAGGGTGTCCTTATGCCTATAGTGCTATCACCCATAAAAGTGGTGCATCTATTCAAGTAGCACTTTTATCTCGTTACCCCATAAAACAAGAGCATGACATACAAGTAGGTTACTCTAAAAATACTAGAAATATACTAGAAGTTGAGATAGAAATAAGAGGAAAGTCTTTAACCGTATTTGTAAATCATTGGAAATCGAAATCCTATGGAGGCAGTGAGAGTAAACGCATTAGGTATGCTAAGGCTCTTCAAAGAGGTATTTCAAAACTCTCAACAAATAAAGAGTATATTATATTGGGTGATTTTAATGAAGATTATAATGCCTACATGACATTAGAAAAGAAAAATAACGATACACATGGACGCACTGCTTTTAATGATGTACTTAAAACAAAAGTAGGTAAACATCTAGTAGATAAAAATATGATACAAAAAGCAAAGAGAGGAGTTCACTATAGTCTGTGGCTAGAACTTCCTGCAAAACAGAGGTGGAGTCATAAGTATTATGCTAAGAGGTCTTCTTTGGATCAGATTGTACTACCTTATAATATGTTTGATGGTAAAGGCATAGACTATGTAGACAACTCTTTTAGGGTCTATAAAGCAGACTATCTTTTTACTAAAAAAGGATATATAAATAGATGGCAACTCAAAAAAGGTAAGCATTTAGCCAAAGGTTACTCCGACCATTTGCCTATTTTTGCCTATTTCGATACTAAGCCCTATTACAAAGAGGGTCACTCTAAGATAGCAAAAAATATAGAGTATCTTTATGATGTTGAGTATATCAATAGAGCCATAAAACTTCAAAATGTAGTAGTACTTTTAAAAAGAGGGCGTAACGCAGTAGTAAAGCAGACTCCTTTGGGTAGAGGTATTGTCTTGTATGGTTGTGTAGATAAATTAATAGAGGGTCATAGTTATGATATTTTGGTAAAATCACTAAAAAGTTACCATGGATTAAAAGAGATAAACAAAATAGAAATTTTAAAAGACAAAGGTGTTACAGATAAGATAGATAGTTTTTATGCTAAAAATAGTGATTTATATGCAGATACTCTTAGACAAAATGAAGCAATACACAATATAAAAGGTGTATATAAAGATAGATATTTTATTTTCAAATGTATTAAAATACACATTTATTTTAAAAAGAAGAGTCTTGTACCAAAAAATGGTAGCATTCTAAATATAAGTTATGCGCATCTAGGGTACTATAATGGTTTAGAGTTGATAATATATAGCAAAAAAGATTTTAAAGTAATGGAGAATTAAATGGAGTATTATAGTTGGATTTTAGCATTTCATGTAATGAGTTTTATCTCATGGATGGCATTTTTATTTTATATGCCAAGACTATTTATATATCATCGTGAAAATGCAGATGTTGATGCCTTTACGAATGTAGTAAAGGTTCAAGAGTATAAATTACAAAAGATAATAGGTATTCCTGCCATGTGGACTACAGTAATTTCTGGTGCAACTATGCTTTACATAAATAGTGGTATTTTCTCTAGTGGTGGCTGGATGCATGCAAAACTATTGGCACTCTCTTTTATGTTGGCTTATCATGTCTCACTTACAAAAATTCGTTTGATTATGGTAGATAATCCTAACTATAAAAGCTCTAAATGGTTTAGAGTTTACAACGAAGTGCCGACTTTACTTATGATATTTATCGTCATAATGGTAGTGGTAAAACCCTTTTAATGCATTTATGCTATAATATTTACATTAAAATTTAAGGAGTGACGTATGACGTTACCAGAGATTGTTCTTCCCAAAGTTGTTCTTCCGTTTGATATTCCTATACTATTACACCCTATAGTAATTCATTTTATTATAGCTTTACCAATTATTGTGCTTTTACTTGAACTTGTAAATCTTATAATAAAAAAGAAAGCAGTAGGCGGTGTTTCGTTTTTTCTTCTGCTTTTGACACTTGTTGCAGCTATTGGAGCATACTTTACAGGGTTGACAGATGCTAAAGAGGCGTATTCTACATTAGGAGAAGCGGCTAAAGAAGATTTGGTTAATCATAAGTTACTAGGAGCGTATGTTCTTTTGGGTTCAGGCGTTATATTTTTACTTAAACTTCTCTCTATGACTGGAAACAAAGCACTAAAAGCATTATATGTTTTAGCACTTATTGCTTTTGTTGTGTTGTTGTTTAAACAAGGTAAAGAGGGCGGAGAGCTTGTGTATGAACATGGACTAAATGTAGAACAAGTAGAGACACTAAACGATAATATATCTGATTTGAAAGATGACCTAGAGAATGCTAAAAAAGAAGTCACAAAGCTAAAAGCATTAGAAGCTAAAAAAGAAGTCTCTACTCCCATTCCTCCTTCACCACTTAAATCTACAGGTGTAGAGACAATACAAAACGAAGTACCAGCACAGTAAATGACCTTATGGTCTATGACCCACCATCTCCAGCGGGGTCATACTCCTCATCATATCTATCCTCTGATATAGTTGTTTTCAGATTTGATAGATAGTGTGCCATCTGTTTTGTTTGATTTTCATCTAAAGACTTAGCAAAAGAAATCATAACCGAGCCATTGTCTAAGCGTGTTTTTCCATGTTGTAACTCTTTGAGTCTTCTTAGTAGTTTGTCTTCTCTTATGCCTTGTAGTCTAGGGTTTGAGCCTATACCTTCACCATACATACCATGACATGAGTTACAAGCATTTTTAAGATATATTAGCTCCATATTGTCTGAAGCACTTGTTAATAATGTAAAAGATAAAAGAATTGATATTGTTTTCATGACTATATTGTACCTTATTGTTAATAAATAATTCTAGCTAAGTATAGTCCCTCTGGTGGTGCTAGTTTTGTATTGTGTTTTTTTGAACATACTAGTTGTTCTTGAAGTTCATCTATAGATAGTTTACTCATAGCACATCTCATGGCCATATCTACCATCATGCGTACTTGTGAACGTAAAAATCCATTGGCCGTAAAATATATGTAGTTGTAGCCTTGTCTTTTTATGTATTTTACTTTATATACTTCTCGTATGGTGGTGTGCGTTACACTACCTGTTTTTCTAAAGTAAGCAAAGTCATGCTTTCCCTCAAAGCAAAGTAGTGCTTTTTTAAGTAAAGGTGCATCAAAATCTTCATACTTAGATATATAGTTTTTTTCAAATACCGAAACATTAGTAGTCTTAAACACATAACGATAAACTCTCTTTTTTGCAGAAAATCTTGCATGAAAATCATTTGATACCTGCGTGATATGCTTGATATTTATATCGTTAAGTTTACGGTTTATGTTCAATGTTAGTTTGTTTAAGTCCGACCAATACTTTGGTATATAGAAGTGTATAACTTGCCCTGAAGCATGTACTCCTGCGTCTGTTCTACCACTTCCTGTAATGTCCGAATAAATGTTAAGACTATTTAGAACTTCTGTTAATGCATGCATGATGGTTTGTTTGGTGGAAGTTTGTTTTTGAAAACCAAAGTAATGACTACCATCATACTCTACAACTGCTTTTACTTTTATGACTAAATTCATTAAAAATATTTTGAAACCCGCTTATGAAATAGCCATTTACCTGTGCCTACAAATATAAAGATAGATAAGACTAAAAGAAGAGGTGTTCCCCATTTTTCCAATGTTGAAGCAGTCAAGTAAAGCACTAATGATGTTATAAAAATTACAACAAAAGAACGGTTAGGCTGATACCTAGGATTTATCATCGTAAAAGATGCCACAAGGTACACTGAAAGTAGAGGCAAAAGTGATAAAAAAGTAAAAAATAGCACTCTATGCATTATGCCAATATCTGTTGTAGCTTTACGCCAATGAGCGATAATGTCTTCAAATTTAAAAGATTTTTTATTGATATTGTTAAAAACTTCTAGTGTTTTATATTTGGCTTGTTGGAGTTTATCATCAGAGTAGGTGTACCCATAGCCATCGTTTAGTAGCAGTGACGTAGTTGCACTATTATTTTTTAGTTTAGCCGTTTTTGCAGCGAAAAATTGTTCGTTATTTATATTGGTACGGTTATAAATCACAATATCTTTAAAAAGCCCCTCTTTTTTTTCTTTTACATATATGTAGTAGTTAGCAAATTTTTGACCAAGTTTCCCAGCAACAATATTTAGTTTAGCTTCATTTTTTTTCTCTTCTTTGAAAGATTTGTATAACTGTTTACTAAGGGGCATAGCTAAAAAAGATACAGTGCTTAGAAGGATTGAAAAAAGAAGACCTAAAATAAGAAAGTGCCTTAAGATTTTTTTCGCACTAAGTCCTAAAGAATATAGTGCTATTAGCTCATTGTCCTGTGAAAGACCTACTAGTACATTTGCTAAGGCAGCCACAAAAGATAAAGACAAAGTGTAAAACAAAATGTCTGGCACAGAGTAGCTATAGAGTCTAAAAAGTTCTAAAAACGTAATCTGTATACTAGAGGTAAGTGCAGCTATCTTAACCAAATAGACAAGAGATATAATAAGCGAAAAAGGCAAAAATATCGTTAAAAAAGATTTGGTAAAATTTGACGATATATATGGCTTAACTTTAGCCATATATGAGTTTATCCAGTAGTTGAATACTTTGTGTGTCATAAAAATAGACTATGAAGGTAGCCATAGCCAAAAAAGGTACAAATGGTACACCCTTATCTCTCCATATCAAAGCAGGTATCATAGCTAGTATGGCAGAAAGAAAAAGTGCTATAAAGAAATTTGGAAAGCCTAGTAAAGCACCCATTGTTCCTGCTACTATAACATCTGCCCCGCCCATGGCTTCTCTTTTTGCCACAAAAGAAGAGAACAAAGCTATAAGGTATAGTCCTCCTGCTGCTATGGCACCATACATCATGGCATCTAAAAAGTTTGGTTGTATGAGAGCAAACAGTAAAGCTGTGAAGTTTACACTATCTGGCACTGCCATATATTTGAAATCTATCATAACAAGTGCTAAAAGAGAAGCAAAAGAGGCCGCAACAAAAGGCAAATACCAAACAAGACCCAATTTTATATACAAAATAACAAATATAATAGCTGTTATAAATTCTATAATAGGATACTGTATAGATATAGCTTCTTTGCAAAATCCACATTTCCCACGTAAAAATAGCCATGAAAATATGGGAATGTTATGATACCACTTAAGAGGCGTTTGACAACTTTGACATTTAGAAGCAGGAAAAGCTATGCTCTCTGCTTTTGGTGTGCGATAAATCACAACATTTAAAAAAGAGCCAATTAGTGTACCAAAGATAAATACCATTATCCCAATCAATATATTTTCTTCCATTATAGACCTCCAAAGCGTCTTTTACGTTTTGTAATTTTTTCTAAAATATTATCTAGCTCCACCGAAGTGAAATCTGGCCAAAGTGTAGGAGTAAAATAAAACTCCGAGTAAGAGAGTTGCCATAGTAAAAAATTGGAAATACGCTCTTCCCCACTTGTGCGTATAAGTATATCAATATTTTCATAAGGTGTTTGCAACGCTGAAGATATATCTTCTTGCGTAATGACTTTTTTACCATCTTTTATGAGTGCATTGACCGCCATTGTAATCTCTAATCTACCACCATAGTTTAATGCAAGAATTTGCGTAAGGTTTGTATATGTTTTAGTCTCTTCTTGAGTTTGCCTAATGCGTTCTTGTAAAGCTTTTGAAAAAGACCCAATGTCACCTATGGCTTGAAAACGAATTTTATGCTCATGATATGTTTTCAATTCATTTTTCAAATGTTTATCTAGTAGTTTCATGAGAAATTCTACTTCATGTTTTGGACGTTTCCAATTTTCTGTAGAAAAAGCATAAAATGTAGCAGTTTCTATACTTTTATGTTTGGCACAATATGTTGTAATATCTCGAATAGTCTCTGCTCCAGCTTCATGTCCTTTTGTTCGTTTAAGTCCACGCTCATTTGCCCATCGCCCATTACCGTCCATTATGATTGCTAGATGTTTTACAGTTGTGTTTTTCATATCTATTCTATGTCTGTTAGTTGGTTTTTGTTGTGGCTAAGTTTTTTAGCTTCATCTAGTATTTTAGTTGAGAGTGTAAGTTTGTCTGTACGACCCAAAGAGACTTGTGCGTCTTTAGTGATAAATGTAATTTCATTTTCATCTCCTCCAAAACTTTTAGCGTCATCAAGAAGGTTGTAACATACGGCATCTACCTTTTTGGTACCTAGAAGTGATACGGCATTATTTAATCCCTCTTTAGAGTTCATCTCCGCTTTAAAAGCTACAGTTTTAATATCTGTTTTGTCTAAACTAGAGAGTATGTCTGTTGTTTGTTCAAATTCTATATTCCAAGACTCACCAATCGTAGACTTTTTAAGTTTACCTGCTTGTGGGTATTTTGGTTTATAATCAGCAACAGCAGATACCATAAATAAATACGGTTCTTTTTGTATAAGGTGTCTATCACTTGCATTCATAGAGGCTTTAGACATCTTCCCTTTTTTTGCAACACGTACAGCATCTTTACTATAATCAAGTATCTCTTGTGCGTCATCTGCTTCAATGACATAGACAGCAGTCGGCAAACCTCCATTTCCCATGGTGGTTATGTAGCAGACATCTGCACCTTTAAGATACAAAGATAAACAAAGTGCCTTTGCCATTTTACCTGAAGAGAAGTTAGATATGTATCTTACTTCATCTATCTTTTCACGTGTGCCTCCACCTGTAACTACTATACGTCTATCTTCCCAGAAATCTTCTTTTAAAAGCGACTTAGCTACAGTAAAAAATATCTCACTAGGGTCTGCTAAAGCACCATTGCCCATATCACCACAAGCAAGTTTTTTCTCTTGAGGCTGCACTATAATATAGTCGTTGACCCCTAGCATTTTAAGACTTCCTGTGGTGTAGTGGTTTGCTAACATTTGTGTATTTGCCGCGGGTGCTACTATCATTTCCCCTTTAAAAGCAAGTGCAGTTTGGGTCAATATATTGTCGGCTATGCCTTTAGAGAGTTTATTTAGTGTGTTTGCAGTGGCAGGAGCTATAACAAATACATCACATTTTTTACCAATGTCTATATGGTTTAAATCACTAGACCAAGACTCCGACTTTTCTGTTAGTACAGCATTACGTGTAAGTGCTTCAAAAGTAAGTGTAGATACAAAACGTTCGGCACTTGTTGTCATAACTACATGTACCTCTGCACCAGCTTTTACAAAAAGACGTGCTAAATCACAAGCTTTGTATGCAGAGATACTTCCCGTAACTCCTAGAAGTATAGTTTTATCTGTTAAGTTTATTTGCATATATTATGCCTTTTTAAAGAATTTATAAAAAAAGTCTTTAATACTCTTTTGTGGATTTCGCGATATTACCAAGTCTCCAGAAGAAACATCTTTTGTTACAGTTGTTCCTGCTGCTATCATTACATCATCAGCTATATTGACAGGAGCTACGAGTTGTGTATCGGAGCCTACGAACACATTTTTGCCTATTGTGGTTTTAAATTTATTTTTGCCATCATAGTTACAGGTGATAACACCAGCACCAATGTTTGAACCCTCTTCTATACTTGCGTCACCTATATATGATAGATGACCAGCCTTAACTCCATTTAGTATAGATTTTTTGACCTCTACAAAGTTACCAATATGTGTATTTATAATCTTAGAGTTTGGTCGTATATGCCCCATAGGCCCAATATCAGAATTTTCTATATACGAATCTTCTATAACAGAGTTTGTTTTTATATACGATGAAACAATATGCGAAGCACCTTCTATGCTTACCCCATTTTCTATCATACATTCACCCTCAAAAGTAGCACATATATCTATATATATTGTTTCAGGTAAACGCATAGAAACACCCTCGTTCATCCATTTTGCTCTAATGCGTCTTTGCATTATATCTTTAGCAAGTGCTAGGTCAAATTTGGAATTAACACCCTTAAACTCCTCTTCTATTACTAAAATAGGGTTTACAACTTTTTTGTCTTCTACTGCAAATTTAATTATATCTGTTAAATAGTATTCTCTTTGTGCATTGTAATTGTTAAGCATTGGTATATATGTATCTAGTATCTCTTTTTTGACGCAGTAAACGCCTGCGTTTACCTTTTGTATCTTTTTTTGTGCAGGTATACAGTCCTTCTCTTCTATGATTTCGTGTACTTTATCATTAAAGATTACTACACGACCGTAACCAGTAGGATTATCTAGGTTTATAACAGACATGTTTATATCGGCATCTCCATTAGTTAGTGTGTTTAGTGCATCTATGGTTACTAGAGGCATATCACCATTTAGTATGAGAACTTTATCATGTTTCACCTCTATGCCTTTCATGGCACCACCAGTTCCAGGGTATTTTTTAACATCTTGCATATGAAAATGTATATTCTCATAATGGTTTTCTACCTCATTTTTTATCAACTCTGCTTGATGATAAAGTACAACTGTTATATCGTCCGATAATGCTTTAGATACATCAATAGCATGAAAAAGCATAGGCTTTCCAGAGATTTTATGAAGCACCTTTGGTGTAGATGATTTCATGCGAGTACCTTGACCTGCTGCCAATATTACAACTGATATAGACATTTTTTAAACCTTTTAGATAAAATTACGTAAATATTATTATCTACAATTATACCCAATTGTAATTAAAGGCATAAATTTGACATGTAAACATTTTGGAGCTTGTGGCTCTTGTGGGCTTTACGATACAAGCTATGACATACAATTATCGGACAAAGAAAAACGAGTTTCTTTACTTTTATCACCATTTTATAAAGATAAACTAGAGGTATTTAATTCTCAAACTTCGCACTATAGAGCTAGAGCAGAGTTTCGTATATGGCACGATGGAGATAGATGCGATTATGCTATGGGAAACATCACAAAAGATGGTGCTATCAATATAAAAGAGTGTCCGAAAGTCATCGAAGCTATTGAAAAACGTATGTGGAGACTCTTGGAGATAATCAATAATTCACAAGAGGTACTAAAGCGTAAACTTTTTTCAGTAGAGTTTTTAGCGACAACTACAGATGAGTGTTTGATAACCATGCTTTATCATAGAAAACTAGATGATGTCTGGAGTAAAGAGGCTAAACTTTTAGAGAGTAAACTAGAGTGCAAGATAATGGGAAGAAGTCGTAAACAAAAGGTTGTTTTGTCAGATGAATTTGTGCTGGAAAAACTAACTATTGATAGTAAGATATTTACATATATACAGTATGAAAGTGGTTTTACACAGCCAAATCCAAAAGTAAATATAAAAATGATAGAGTGGGCTATAAAACAGGCTAAAAAAGTAGGCTATGGTGACTTTTTAGAATTGTACTGTGGCTTAGGTAACTTTACTTTGCCGATTTCTCATTATTTTAACAAAGTATTAGCAACAGAGATAAGTAAAGGTTCCATAAAAGCAGCATTGGAAAACTGCACTTTAAATAGTGTGGATAATATTACTTTTGCAAGGCTATCTTCGCAAGAGATGACAGAAGCGTTAAAAGGAGTTAGAGAATTTAACCGTCTTAGAGAGATAGATTTAAAATCTTATAATTTCTCTACCGTACTTGTAGACCCTCCACGTGCTGGATTAGACACTGGAACAATTGAGTTGATTTCAAATATAGAAAATATTATTTATATTTCGTGTAACCCTGAAACATTAGCAAGAGATTTGGAAACATTAACAAAAACACATGACACAATAAGTACAGCTATGTACGATCAATTTCCACATACCACTCATGTAGAATCTGGTGTTTTTTTGCGTAGAAAATAGAATTTATATATTAATTTCTAATAAGTATTATCACCCAAACACAGTGTTTGAGTGATAGATTGAAATTACTTCCAACCGTCTGTTACTACTTTTGTAGAGTTTTTGTAAGGGTACTTTTTAACTAGTTTTTTAACTTCTAGTTTTTGGTCGCCTTCTCTCATAAAGTGAGCCAATGTTACTGAAGCCCAGTAGTCGTTAGCATATTTAGTACCTTCTAGTTGTACAGGTACACCATTTTTATTTACAGTGTGACATGCTGAACATGTAACAGGACCTGCATACTTACCATCTGGTGAGTACTGAAGTGCTTGTTCATGCGTTGTTACATCAACTGATCTCTCATCACCATCATATCTTGTAGAGTAAAGACCGTGAGTCGACTCGTGACAAGTTTGACAAGCAATACTTCCGTGTGCTTTTGAGTATCTATATAAAGAGTACTTGTTTGGTTGGTCAATAGGGAAGTATTTACCACCAGTATCTTGCTCAACAAATGGTGCTAAGTGACAATCTGCACAGTGAGGTTCAGATGCTGATAACCACCAGTCATTACCACCAGAAGCCGCTGCGTAAGGAACATCTCCACCAGTTTTGTAATTCCAAGGTTTAAGGTCTAACTTACCTTTTTTACCAATATTTTTTACTAATGGAGCAGATTTGTGATCCATGTAGTAAGAAAGAACTTCATTTTTACCTGTTGCTTTAGCATCAGCGATAGAAGCAAATTTCTTCATGTCTCCACCAGCTACAGCAGCTACAATCTCTTTAAGTGATTTATTTCTTAACGTTTTGCCTTCTTGTTTAGAATCATTTGTTAAGTTGTCTGCTTTGTAAAGTGCTTGAGCTACTTTAGAGTGACAGTTTGTACAGTAAAGACCTCTCATCTCTTTAACATCTTTACCATGCTCATCTTTCATAGAGACATTGTTAAGTTGCCATTTACCATAGT
>Ga0256829_1003260_pt1 | contig 11392 bp, 10 predicted proteins | sample 131447metaG_FD_185979 | JGI IMG/M metagenome (GOLD analysis project Ga0256829, IMG submission 185979) | Hydrothermal vent microbial communities from Lau Basin, Pacific Ocean - 131-447 | ecosystem: Environmental > Aquatic > Marine > Hydrothermal vents | place: Pacific Ocean: Lau Basin | collected... | reverse complement strand
TACCCCATGACAGCAGATGCCATGCAGAGTGTTGTGTTGCCATCATAGTTATTTGTTTTGAGTCCGAGTTGTACAAACTTACCAAGGGTATAAAACTCTTCTGTTAAAAACTGTCCTGTACCTATCACAGAAACAGCTTTTTCACCATGTTCTTTTGCGATGCGTTTAAATTCATCACTTACTTTTGTAAAAGCCTCATCCCACTCTACCGCTTCAAATTGACCATCTTTTCGTATCTGTGGGGCTAAGACCCTATCACTCGAGTTAATCATTTGATGTTCACTTAAACCCTTTGGACAGAGTGTTCCCATATTTACATCGTGTTTTGGATTGCCTTTTGTGTAAACGGCTTTACCATCTTTAACACCGATGTACAGACCACACCCAACACCACAATATCCACAAGTAGAAAAAACCCATTTATCAGGTTTTTTTGCATCACTTATCATTCCAAATTTTTCATCTTTAGAGAGTTTATACTTCTCTTCTTGAATATCTACACCCAAAAAATCTTTTATTTTTTTTATCATTATCTCTGTTTCCCTACAAAAAATCCACCTGCCATACCAAGAGGCACAACTGTAGAATAAAATAAAAATCTATCACTTAACTCACTTGTAAAACTCATAAGAAGTGCAAATCCAAGTACAATCGTACTTGCTGTGAGGAGATTACTACTTACAAGCACTAATGCCAAAAGCGGTAAAAGAACACCACCAAAAACCAAAGAGAGTTGGCGTGCAAGCTTGACTTTCTTAAAGTTTTCATTTAAAAGCCGTTTCGTTCTTTGAAGCTGATACGCATTCGCTTCATTATCTAAAGTTCGCTCATCTTCATGTGTAAAGAAAAATTGTGAAAGAGCGCCAAGCATCCCAAGACTTGTTAAAGGGATGATAGCCTCATGAATGTTTGAAAGACTACTTACAAATGCGAGTAAAAAGACCCCAATGTAAGTAACACCAAAAAACTTATAGTTTGTTGTAACCCTATCCCACGAAGGACGAGCAGGAATACGGTAAATCATAGATTGTGCATAGATGCCATAAATACCAATCCCAAGAGTTACTGCTTCTACTGCTAAACGCAAGGCGGTGTTTAGTTCAAAAAAGTACACAGCCACTACACCACTCATGAGTCCCGTAAAAAGACCAAGTGCTAAAGCCTCTCGAGAGAGCCACGATGTTTTAATGTTTTTCATCGCAGTCATTGCTAAAAATGGACGACCAAGATGTAACGCAGAGAGTGGTAGACCAAGAGCTGCTGGAAGCATGACTAGCAGTGCCATAATCCAGTTGGTAGTTTCAAAACCAAAAAGTGACATCACATCCCCTAAAAAGAGCATAAAAAAGCCCCCTAAAGAGATTTGTGTAAGAACGGTCATAAACACAAGCGGAAGTTCAGAATGCGCAGGTTTGAGTATATGTTCATCCATCTCTTTCATCTGCTCAGGCATATTTTCAGGCAACGTATAGCGTGTCGTTGAGTTTGTAATGCGAGCATCTGGTAAAAATGGCATATTTGCTTGCTCATCGATGCCATTTTCAAGCCACTCTTGTGTGTTAATAACTTCTATCTCTATGGCTCCCGCTGGACAAGACTGCACACAAGCAGGAGATTCACCTACATCTAAGCGCTCATGACACATATGACATTTTGTGACAATATGGCGTTCTTCATGAAAGACTGGAACACCATAAGGACAGTTCCAAGTACAGTATTGACACCCTATACAAGTATCATCATCATGCACTACGATGCCTGTTTCGGCTATCTTTATGTAAGATTCAGTTGGGCAGCCTATGGCACACGCTGGGTCTATACAGTGGTTACAACTCATAGAGTTCAGTAGTTGTGTAAATGCAGGAAAATCACCCCCTTCCATTTCACCTACTCGACGCCATTTTATATCTGCTGGGTTATTGTTTTGTTCATTACACGCCACTTCACAACAGCGACATCCCACACAAGCAACAGAATCAAAATGAAACCGATACTGTTCGCCCTCTTTGAGTTTGGGTACATCAATAGAGTAGTTCCCACACTGCATTCCCGTGTCGGCCTTATAATCTATGAAATTTTCTAAAGGTGTTTGTTGCATCTCTTTTTTTCTCCAAATTAAAAACATATTATAGTATAATATTATTATTATAATGCAAACGAAATGATTAAAAATTAATCATTTTAAAATTTATTAAGTGATTAATTTTTAATCACTTTGAAAGAGATTTTTACATATATCTCCGTTATAATTTCAGGAACTAAAACATTTTGGAGAATTACAATGGCAGGATTCAAAGCACTCAAAGGTCAAGGGCATGCACCGACACTTTTTATGGCATTTTTATATTTTGATATGAGTTTTATGGTGTGGACAATGTTAGGTCCACTCGCAACAGAGATAGGTGAAGCACTCGCACTTCATGGACATATAATGACAGCTGGTGAAAAAGCAACACTCCTTTCTCTTCCTATTCTTTCAGGGGCGCTTTTAAGAATCCTTTTAGGATTTGGTGTAGATAAACTTGGGCCTAAACTCACTGCACTTTTAGCACAGAGTGTCGTTATTATTTCACTTTTAACTGCTTATATGCAAGGCGATAGTATTACTTATGAAACACTTCTTTTTGTAGCACTTGGTCTCGGATTTGCAGGGGCTTCTTTTGCCGTAGCATTACCACAAGCAGGACAGTGGTACCCTCCAAAGCTTCAAGGGGTTGTGTTAGGGATTGCAGGGGCTGGAAATATTGGTGTTGTTATTGATTTTATGTTTGCTCCAAAAATCGCTCAGTTTTATGGCTGGTACACTGTTTTTGGTGTGGGTGCTGTGATGGCTATTATTGTTTTTATTGCATACGCATTCTTAGCAAAAAATGCTCCAGAATCTGTGTATAAAGCAAACCCTAAAAAAGTAAAAGATTACTTCAAACTCTTACGTGATAAAGATACATGGTGGTTTAACCTTTTTTATGCTGTAAGTTTTGGTGGTTTTGTTGGTTTTGCAGGCTATATGAAAGTCTATCTTATGAACACATATCAAGCAGATATGTCAGCCTTTGGTTTAAATGTTTTTAATGAAGCAAATGTAAAAGTTATCGCAGGTTACTTTGGCGCACTCACTATCTTTGCTGGTGCAGTTCTTCGTCCAGTGGGTGGAGCTGTAGCAGATAAGCTCGGTGGGATAAAATCACTTTATATCTTTTTTGGTATCGTAGCCCTGCTTGCAGGATTAAATGCAGCGGTAACACTTCCTTTTTGGGTAGCGATTCTTGTCCTTTTTGCTATTATGGCAAATCTAGGTATGGCTAATGGTGCAGTATTTCAACTTGTACCACAAAGATTCGGAAAAGATATAGGGATTATGACAGGGATAATCGGTGCAGCTGGTGGTCTTGGTGGTACGGCACTTATCAAAACTTTAGGATGGAGTAAAGGTGCTTTTGATGGCTATAGTGCAGGATTTATGATTTTTGCTGCCGTTGTTTTAGTTGCTATACTTGGTATCTCCTTTGTAAAAACACGCTGGAGAACAACATGGGGTATTCAAGCAGGAGGAAGAATCTAAAAGGTTCTTCTACTCCACTAATGTTTTGCAAGGCTTCCCAAAGTAGTACCCTTGAGAGTAGTCAATCCCAAGCTCTTCTACTTTAGCTTGCACTGCACCATTGTGAATATACTCAGCAATTATCTTAATACCTCTGGCACGACATACCATGATGATTGCATCTACTATAACTTGACTTGTCTCATCTGTTAAGATATTTTTTATAAATGCCCCATCTATCTTGATATAATCAGGGTCAATCTCTAAAAGCCTTGAAAAATTAGAATTTTCAGCACCAAAGTCATCTATAGCTATTTGAAATCCATTCATTTTTAACAAGTTTAATTGCTCTAATGTTTGCGAACCCCCTAAGCTCGATATATCTTCTAACATTTCCAAAACGACTCGTGTTGGATTTATTTTGTACTTGTTAATATACTTAAGTAAAAATCCTTCAAGGTATCCAAGATTCAAATCTTCACTTGTTATATTGATAGAAAACTCATACTCAGTCTCTGCAAATTTTTTAAAACTCTGCATAATGATAGCTTTTGTAATATATGAAGTCCCCCCGATAAGCTTTGCTGATTCCATAAAAACAATAGGGGATACATCTTCATCGTCATCATGTATACGGGCTAAACATTCATACTTTTCTATCTTTTTTGTCTTGTTATTTCTGATAGGCTGAAAAAATGCAACGATATTTTCACTATCTACGGCTTCTTTTACTTTTTGCATCCAGTGTAAATCTTGTTGTTGTTTATAAATAAATTCTGAAGATGCATCGAAAATTTTATAACTATTTCGAGATAAATCTCTTGCTTCTTTCATCGCCCATTCTGCTTGTGTAATGTTGATAAATCCACGAGCTACTGAAACTCCTATAGTAAAAGAAATATTGATATTTATATCATCGATAGAGAGTTCTGTTTGCGTAAAAAAAGAGAGGATAGACTCACAAGCTGTTTCTAATTCTTCTACACTCAATGCACTCTCATCAAGAATCACAAAACGGTCAGAACAAAATCTATATACTTGCGAAGATAGAGGCTTAAACATAGCAAGGTATTTTGCTATTTCTGTTAAAACATGATCACCAACATCATAGCCATAAGCATTATTGATATTAGAAAAATTATCGATATTTAACAAAAAATAATTTGCCCTTTTTCCAACTCTCAGTCTTTCTATAAGCGCTCTATTGTTTGGTAAGTTTGTTAAAATATCGTGACAAAGTTCTTGCATAAAATCCACCCTAATTGATAAGTATTATTTGCTCTGGTGTGACATTTTTATATTTTTGCATACTGAGTCCTATATTTGCATTTACATAAGTAGGATCAGCAATAATATACTTCCTTGACCCTTTTTTTATACTATCCCCATTGAGAGGAACATACAATGCAGTTGTCATATGATCTTTATATCGCACACCCACTACTCTCAGGTGAAACAACTTTTTGACCAAATAAGCAAATAAGGTAGCTCTATCTTCACAATCAGATTTTGCATAGTATAGCGTTTCTTGAGGAAACATAACCTTTTCTCGTCCAAATTGTTTCTCATCTACTTGATATTGAAAAGATTTTTGTACAAAATGTAAAACGAAATTAAGTGCTACACTCATTTTTTTTCCATCTATAAACTTTTTTAAATTTTTTGCAATATCATTATATGTTTCATTTTCAAGGGGTGTATGAAAATAGCTTGCATAATCAGCCTGCGGGTATGTTTTCATAAAATCAATCAGATTTTGATTGAAGCGAAACAAGTACTTGAAGGTTTCACCATTTTCTGTAAATGTCAGTTGCTTTGTTTTGATATTTTTTGCTAAAATTGGTAAGGTTGGCATTGCTAAATCAAATGCTTTTGTTGCGTTTGGATAACTTTTCTTATAAGTATAGACTCTGCGTTTTGTTTTTTTTGCATACTCATCTAACACATAAAACTTTTTTGCTCCAAAGCGATAAAAAGGTGTATTGTAAATACTCTTTTTACTATAGAACATTAAAACAATGTGCTTACTTGCAAGACCTATTTTCACATCATAGCCTAGCTTGTTAAACAAAAACCATGTCAAAAGTTTTGCTTCATCTAAACCTGTATAATACTGCTTACTCAACTTCGTTATCAGTTCGTAAACTCCCCAATCATTCAATGCTAATTGCTTTTTTGTTTCTCTGATTTCTTTTAAAAGTTTTTCAATATGACTTCCTGCAAGTAAGCTAAAAAACTGTGTGACACCTTCTTCATTTAAGGGGTAGAATTTTGCACTTTTTATACTTTCATAATTTGAAAATCCAAGAGGAGTTCCAAAAAAATCAACTTTGATTGCATGCTCTTTTATCTCTTGAGAAATACTTTTTTTTGTATGGTACTTGTTTATGACGATATGCGCTTGTGGACCTAATGGTTTGACATCAGTTTCTACAGTCGGTGCTATATTTTCAGGCTTTAATTGCTTATATAAAGATTTTGGTTGTTCAGAGACATACTCATTCCACTCTTTTTTTAAGTAGGTACTAAACGCAGCATCACTCTTGTTTTTATATTGTACATATTTTGTTGTTTGTGTTGTTTGAAACTTTTCAAAACTCCCCGCACTCAAAGAGAGAGTACTCAGTAAAAGGAGTTTACTAAAACGGCCAAACAGCATGAACAAGTTTTGTTCCCCAACCTTGTTGTGTCGCACGGTCTGTATCTCCTTCTGTTTTATAAAAAATCTTTGCATCGCTGATACTCGAAGAACTAATTTTGTTAAATTGGTCTATATCGTAAGGACGAATAACACCACTGAGTTGAATTATCTGTTTTTGATTGTCTATAAGAATCTCTCTTTTCCCCGAGATAAAGTAGTTCCCATTTGCGAGTACTTTCACAATCCTAGCTGAAATAGTTGTCGTGAAACTTGCATCTTTTGTTGCACTCCCCTTTCCTGAGTATGTACTTGTACTGTTGGTTGTAAATCCTGCATTTGCAAATCCATTTGCCTTGTTGAGTGCATTTTGCACAGAACCATTTGTTCCTGTTCCTGTATTTGCCCCACCTGAAGTAAAGAGTCCACCACCTAAGGCTGAAACATCAGACTCAGCTAAAGACTTTGAACCGACATTGGAACTTTTGGCAGTTTCTGAGATAGTTACGGTGACGATGTCATTGACATGCATCGCTTTTCTATCTGAAAAAAGTGGGTTATCACCCTGTCCAAAGATACTTCCTGTCGATGCAAAATCTTGTTTTACTTCACGAGATGGCATTTGTTCTACATATTTTGGTGGGGAGAACTCTATCTCTGGGTCTGTTAAATCTGCTGTACATCCTGTCAAGAATAGTAGTACAGAAAGAGTTATGATTAAAAGGAAAGAATTTTTTTTCATAGTTACATCTTTATGTTGGTACTTGTAAGAGAGCAATTATAGTTCCACAAACTAGTGCTTTCTTGCGACAAGTGAAGCCACCCGTATTTTTTCACCTCTAAGGTTTGTGTCGGACTTCTCTTCATAGTAAATGATTTCTAAACCTATAAAAGCATGTAAAAGTTCATTACTTCTGAGTAAAAACTCTTGATTTTTAGGCTGGTTAAAATCTCCATGGGCAATAATGAAAGTCTCAAAAACAAGAACTCCCCCTTGTTTAAGTGCCTCTTTTATCTGTGGGAACAGTCGGCGATTGAGATAATTTATATTTATGATGACATCATATTTGTTTTTTTCTAAATTATATGTGTCTAAATCCACCTCTATCTTGTGAATATTTTTATCATCTTTGACCTGAGACAGGGCATAATCACTCAAATCAACTGCATCTACAACAAAACCTTTTTCAGCCAAAAAGTGTGTATTTCGCCCTACTCCACAGGCAATGTCGAGTGCATTTCCTTGCTTTGCTTCTTCGATATACTTTTCTAAAATTGGCTCAATGTTATGTCGCATTGGTTTTTCCACATGGCGTTTGTTCCAGCGTTCTTTATCTTCTATCATGATAATCTCTCCTTGTAATCTTTATAATCAAATTTTTTTATCAATTCTTTCTCTCCATTTTCTCGTTGAATCACTAAAGAGGGTAACTGTATGCCATTAAACGTTGTATTTTTGACAAATGTATAGTGTATCTGGTCTTTTATCACAAGTCTATCTCCCACTTGTAAAGGTGTGTCAAAAGAGTAATCTCCTATAATATCGCCTGCTAAGCAAGTATTGCCTCCGAGTCTATAGGTATATTGTTTTTTCCCTGCCTCTGCTGCATTTTGTATCTCAGCACGATACGGCATAGCGAGTGTGTCAGGCATATGTGCTTCTGCAGATGTATCTAAAATAGCAACTTGCATACCATTTTCAAAAACATCCAAAATAGTCGTCACTAAATCCCCTACTTGCCAGCCTACCGCTTCTCCAGGTTCAAGGTACACATCAAGATTATACTTTTTTTTAAATCTTTTTACAAGCGATATTAGTTTTTCGACATCATACCCTTTTTTTGTAATATGATGCCCTCCTCCAAAATTGACATACTTTAAATGGTGAAAATAGTTTGAAAAATTTTCTTCAAATACCAAAAGTACACTTTCTAAAGCCTCCACATCTTGTTCACAAAGTGCATGGAAATTGAGTCCATCTAAATGTTCTAAAACATCTTCATCCAGATTTTTTAGTGTTGTTCCCAAGCGAGAGTAGATGCCACAAGGGTTATAAATATCCACAGGAGAGGCAGAGACTTCAGGATTTATTCGCAAGGAAATATGGATTTTGGGATTAATTTCTTTGACTTTTCCCGTAAATTTTTTTAATTGGCTAGGGGAATTAAAGACGATATGATTTGAAATTTTAGCGATTTTTTCTATCTCGCTCTCTTTAAATGCAGGCGAGTAAGTATGCACTTCTGCTACTTTGCTATACTTTAAAAACTCTTCATGAGCCAATCGTGCTTCATGGTACCCACTTGCCGTACACCCTTGCAAGTACTGTGAAACCAACTCAAAGGTACTCCACATTGCAAAACCTTTCAGGGCTAAAATGATTTTTGCTCCACTCTCTTCTTGTACTTTTTGTAAAAGTTCAAGATTTTGTTTGAGTAATGCTTCATCACAAATATAGTACGGTGTTTCTAGTGCTTGCATGGTAATTTTTCTCTTTTATTAGGTGTTAATTAGGAAAAATACTATACAATATTTCTTATGAAAACACTATTAACTCTACTCTTACTGACACTATTTATCTCAGGATGTGATTTACTTGACTCAAATGACATTAAACTCAAAAAAATCGAATCTAAAAAAGAACTCGCACTCATTGAGAAAGATAAAGAACTCCAAAAAATCAAACTTCAAGCAGATGTAACACAAGAGAACTTGCGTTTAGACAAAGAAAAAGAGATAGCACTCTTTAAACAAAATCTTAGACTTAAACAAGAAGAAAACAGACTCGCTCAGAGTCGTTATATGATGTTGCTTGTAGCACTTGTCTTTGTCATCATCAGTTTCTTTATCTTTTACTACTTTAAAAAACGCCATGAAAATAAGCTCAAAGCTTATGAAGATAATCTCAAAAAATATCTTCAACAAAAAGAGCAAGAGTCTCGCAATAAAATTGCAGAAAAACTCATAGATACTATTGCCTCTGGAAAACTAGACAAAAATCAAGAAGCAACACTCCTCTCAGCACTCAGTGGAGTACAACAAACACCAAAACAAGAAGAGAAGAAAAAGCCTTTAGCTCTTGAAGATATAGAAGCAGAGATAGACTAAACTCGTGATGTAATGATTTTTGTTCTTTGCATCAAGACTTTAGCGATAGATTGCATGATAGGGTCTATCTGTGAACTTTTTGAGTCGAGATTAAAAGTCTGTGCTTTTACATCCTGCAAAAGCTGTTGCTTTTTTTTATTATAAGCTTCTAATTCTGTATAAGTAGATAAATTTGCATTTTTTATAACAGGTAATTTTTTTGTTGCTTCATCTAGAACCTTTTTAAGACTCATCAATACTTTTTCTGAAGCGTTAAAATTTTTCAACTCTTGAAAATATTCATTTGAATTAAGACTTGTTCTTTCTAAATCTTTAAATCTCGCTTCAATCTCTTTATGCTTTTTTTCTGCATCAGCATATTTTACTGTTGCATCATGCATTATATTTTCTTGAGATTCTATCTCTGGTTTCACATAATCTAGCGATTCTTCTAACTCTTTGAGTTTCGTGTTTGTTTCAGAAAGTTTCTGCTCAAACTGCTTTTTTTTATGCTTTGTATTCATCCAAAGATTACATATTCCGATGAGTGATGCGTTATTCCATTGACGCCCATCCTCTGTTTTAATTGAGGGAATTTTATACTTTTTATTATTTTTAAGGATTATATTGCCATTATAAAACAGTAAAAATTCAGTAGCATTTGTATCTTTATCGTAAATACATTGAATCAATTCCATCGCTATAAGAGTGTGTATCTCTTGAAAATGCTTCCGCATAAAATACCCTGTAACACCGAGCATATAATCTTTTTCAAGTGAAATATAATCGCTTAATTCTGTAGCTATTGCTGTATGGATTATTTTTAAAGCATTCTCTTCATAAAACTGATTACTTATACTACGAAAGTTTAATTCATTTTTAAATATATGTGACATAGTATTTTGTAAAAAACTTTTTACATTTGTACCATTTTTGATAAAAATCTCTTTATAAGTTTCTTCTATCTCTTCTTGTGTATAACCATTATAACGATTAGCTGCACCTTCTCTCTTTGTTGGTGGGGCTATCTCTTCTGTTTTTACAACATTATTTTGTTTAAATATTTTTACAATATATTTACGTTTGAGTTGCACTATAATATCTCTTTCACTCAGTTCTAAAGCAATTTTTAGCGCATATTTTATAAGTTCTTTTGTATTGACCGATTCATCTGTCTCTGCAATCTCTCTATTTATATCTCTTCTTATCTTTCCAAGGATTGCAATTTGGTCATTTTGATGTTGATAAGGGTACTGAATATATTTTTTATTATTTAAAATAATCTGAATAATTTTTTGTAGATGTTGTGAATCTTTTGGATGTGTTCTATAAGGAAAAATTTTAAATTTTATCCCACTCTGCTCTTTATAACGAAAAATAATTTTACCCACAGGTTCAAAGAAATCCCGAAATGCCTCTTTGACCTCTGATAACTCTTTTAAAAAATCTGCTCGTGTATAACGTTTTTCAATATGTGTAAAAAACTGAATATCATCTAAATCATGCCATGCTATATTTGTATTCGGTTTGTTATATTTGTTTTTGAGATAACGCTTTACATATTGATAGAGCATACTTTCATTCTATCTCTAAATACTGTGCAATATCTACAGTATCTATTTGTTCTGGCTGAAGATACTCTTTTGCATACTCAAGATATAAACCACTACTCAAAAATAGTTTAAAGATGTCTGGGTCTAAATGTTTATCTTTTGCCATAAAGGAGAGAATCTTTACAGACTGAGAGAGTGTTTTTGGTTCTTTATATGGTCTATCTGATGCTGTTAATGCTTCAAAAACATCTGCTATTGCCATGATTCTTGCAGGGATTGGCATATCTTCTTTTGTGAGTTGTTTTGGATACCCAGTGCCGATGAGTGTTTCGTGGTGAGAACCTGCATAGAGTGGTACATTTTTAAGATACTTTGGAAAAGGAAGTTGCTCAAGCATTTTGATTGTCATGATGACATGCTCTTGAATCTTATAACGTTCTTCCTGACTTAAAGTACCTGCTTTTGTTTTCATATTGTAGGTAAATCCGATGAAACAGTTTTTCAACACACTAAACTAGGTATTAGAACGGAATATCCGTAAAAAATATTAAAAATTTACAGTTAAAAAGCTCA
>Ga0256829_1003259_pt1 | contig 11396 bp, 9 predicted proteins | sample 131447metaG_FD_185979 | JGI IMG/M metagenome (GOLD analysis project Ga0256829, IMG submission 185979) | Hydrothermal vent microbial communities from Lau Basin, Pacific Ocean - 131-447 | ecosystem: Environmental > Aquatic > Marine > Hydrothermal vents | place: Pacific Ocean: Lau Basin | collected... | reverse complement strand
CCTGGCCCCCGATGCAGCCCCCCACGCCGCCGACCTGCTGCACGCCCACCTCCAGGCCTTCGCCGCGGCTCATAACCTGACCCTTGACATCCGCATCAAACCCCTCACCGGCCCCGCCGCCATGCTGACCGCCCTCAACGCGGCCCGCACCGTGGCCCCCGACGCCGTCCCCGACATCGCGCTGATGCCGCGCGCCCTGCTGGAAGCCGCAGCCGTCAAGGGGCTGGCCTTCCCCCTGCCCGAAACCGCTTTCACCACCCCCCTGAGCGCCGACGACTGGCTGCCCTATGCCCGGCACCTCGCCACCCTGCAAGGCATCGCCTATGGCATCCCTTTCGCCGGCGACGCCTTCGGGCTGGTTTACCACCCCAACGCCCTGCCCCGCCCCCCGCAAACATGGGAAGCCTGGCTGCAAGCCCCCCAGGCATGGGTGCTCCCCTTAGGCGACCCGCAGGCCTACGCCGTGCTGGCCCTCTATCGCGCCGCCGGCGGCGCGTGGGAAGACAAAAACGGCCGCCCCACCCTCAACCCCGACGCCCTGACCGCGGCCCTGACCCTTTTACAGCAGGCCCAGGCGCAGCATCATCTCGCACCCGGCTTGCAGGAAATCACCGACGACCACATGCTTTGGGCGCGCTACCAGGGGGAAGCCCAGGCGCTGCTGCTGACCCGCCTTTCGCACCTGCTGCCCGGCCCCGACCCGCGGCGCATGGCGCCTATCCCGGCAGGGGAAAACGGCCATCCGGTCGCCTTCAGCGACGGCCTGCTGTGGGCCCTGACCACTCCCGACCCCGGCCGCCAGCCCCTTGCCGTGGCCCTGCTGGCCGACCTCGGCGCGCCCGACTTTGTAGCCCAATGGACAGAGGCCGCCGGCTACCTGCCGCCCCGGCAGTCGGCACTGGCACAATGGAAAAACGCCGAACACCGCGCCCTGGCACAACACCTCCTGCCTGCGTTGCAGCCTGCGCCCCCACCCGAAGTGCTTGCCGTTTCCGGCCCCCTCGTACACCAGGCGGCCGGGCAAGTGCTCACCGGCAAGCAGTCGCCCGAATCGGCGGCGCAATGGGCTGTCAGCACGCTGAATGGGCAGGGCGGCGGGTAAGCCGCGCTTTGTGCGGAGGTGAAAAATGCCTGCCTGGCTTGAACCCATTCTCTCCGTCGTAACCATCACCGCTGCGTTCTTCCTGATAGCGTGGTTTGTCGCCCGTGATGCCCTTTCTCGCGGGGTGCGGATTGTAGGCTGGGCCAGCGTGGCGATTACAGCCGCGAGTTTTCTCTGGTCGTTGTGGGCGGAAAGCCTCGCTTTTTATCTCCACAAAGGGCGTCTGGACGCTGCCGCCCTCACGATAATCCAGGTGCTCGTGGCGTTGCTGGCGTTGGCGTTCATGGTGGCAGGGACGGTGAAGTTCCTGCGGGCCTGGGCCGGCATGGGGTGGGTTGTGGCACATGGAACGCGGCGCTTTCTGGAAGACTCCCCCGAATTCCGGAAAATCCGAAAAACGCCCACCGCAGCCGAACGCTGGCGGATGGCTTTTGCACTCATCGGGCGGCTGCTGGCGCTGCCCGGCCTGTGGTGGGTGCCCACGGGTATCGGCGTGCTGGTGCTGGATTTTCAACTTCTTGACCCCGACCTTTCCCCCGACCCCCAACTGCTTGCCATCGCGGCCATCCTCCTCGCCCTCGGGCTGGCGCTGTTAGTGTGGCAGCGGCTGGCTTCCGAAACAACCTCTGCGAACTGAACTAAAATTCATCACTGTTCAGCCTCGGCGAGGAGAAACCGCAGAGGACGCAGATTTCTCAGAAAAAGCATCCACCGATTTCACAGATTGGCACAGATTGAGGTTGAGAAACGCCGCCCGTTTCTGTCCCTTGACGCCCTTGGCATCACTCCTTGGCGTGCTTGGCGTTAAAACTCAAACAACCGGGGGCGATATTGCAGCGCCTCGGCGATGTGCTGAGGCAGGATGGCTTCGCTGGCTTCCAAATCGGCAATCGTGCGGGCGACCTTGAGCACCCGATGGTAGCCCCGAGCCGAGAGCGCCATTTGCTGCATCGCGTGGCGCAACAGGTTTTGCCCGGTTTCGTCGGGGCGGCAAAAGCGGCGGATTTCAGCGGGGCCCATATCGGCGTTGCTCTTCTTACCCACGGAAGCCAGCCGCTGCCGCTGCCGCGCGCGGGCGGCTTCCACCCGCTGCTGGATGGCTTCCGAAGGCTCGCCGCGGCGGTCATCGCTTAGTTTTTCGTAATCCACCCGTGGCACTTCAATGTGAATGTCAATGCGGTCAAGCAGCGGCCCCGAAATGCGCTTGCGGTAGCGGGCGATTTCCCCCGGAGAGCAGGTGCAGGCGCGCACCGGGTCGCCGTAATAGCCGCACGGGCAGGGGTTCATGGCTGCCACCAGCATGAAGTTGGCGGGGAAAGTGAGCGTGCCCTGGGCGCGGCTGATGGTCACGATGTGGTCTTCCAGGGGCTGGCGGAGCACTTCCAGCACCCGGCGGTCAAATTCCGGCAGTTCATCCAGGAAGAGCACGCCGCGGTGGGCTAAGGAAACCTCGCCCGGGTGGGGAATGTTGCCGCCGCCCACCAGCCCGGCGTGGGAAATCGTGTGGTGTGGCGCGCGAAAAGGCCGCTGAGTGACCAGGGGCGTTTCGGCGGGCAGCAGGTCGGCCACGGAGTAGATGCGGGTGACATCCAGCGCCTCGTCGATGGTCAGGCGAGGCAGAATGCCGGGGAGCGCACGTGCCAGCAGGGTTTTGCCGGAACCTGGCGGCCCCATCATCAGCAGGTTGTGTCCGCCCGCGGCGGCGACTTCCAGCGCCCGCTTGGCGTGTTCCTGCCCCTTGATTTCGCTGAAATCCACCAGGCCCTGCGCGGGCGGCAGGTCGGTGAGGTGGATGGGCGGCTGGGGGGCGATGGGCTGGCCGCCGGTGAGGTGTTCTACCAGCGCGGCGAGGGACGCCACGGGGAAGACCTCAATTTCGGGAATGAGCGCAGCCTCGGCGGCATCGGCTGCGGGCACGAACAGCCGCCGGAAGCCGTGTTCGCGCGCCGCGGCGGCAATGGGCAGCACGCCGCGCACGTGCCGCACTGTGCCTTCCAGCGAGAGTTCGCCGACCACCAGGGCATCGTCCAGCGCGCGGGGCGGCAGGTGGCCGGCGGCGGCCAGCACACCCAGGGCGATGGGCAGGTCGTACATGGTGCCCACCTTGCGCACCGAAGCGGGGGCCAGGTTGACGGTCAGGCGGCGGCGGGGCATGGCAAAGCCGCTGTTGCGCAGCGCGGCCTGCACCCGCTCGCGGCTTTCTTGCACCGCGGCGTCGGGCAGCCCCACGATGACCATCGCGGGCATTCCGCGGGCGGTATCTACTTCGACTTCTACGATGACGCCGTCTAACCCCACGACGGCGCAGGAGAAAATGCGGGAGAGCATGGGAGGAAATTAGGGATTTGTGGTGTGGGATTAGGGTGTATTGTTCAGGCCAAACACTTACAAAAAAGCAACATACTCATGGCCGTGACACTTCTTCTCCAAAATCTCGGAGCATTGCCGCCAGTTGGGCTTGCAGCCTCGGCAAGTCTTCCTTGACCGTTTGCCAGACCACGGCTAAATCAACGCCAAAATAGTCATGGATGAGTTTGTTCCTCATGCCGCTAATTTCCCGCCAAGGGATTTCGTCGTACAGGTTTTGAATATCTTGAGGAATTTTTGAGGCGCTTTCTCCAATGATTTCCAATGCTCTTACGACGGCGTATTGAATGCGCTCATCCTGTTCAAATTGCGTGAAGGAATATCCCCGGATGAAGGCCTGGGCCTTTTGGACGTTTTCATACATATCCCAGAGGTAATCTGTCACTTCTCGCGGTTTCCTCATGCGATTTCCACTGCCTCATCCAAAATTCTCTTTCCGATGCGGGGCTTCAAGGCGCTTTGCATGACCAAATCCACTTTGACGCCTAAGGCGTCGGAAATCTCGTATTCCATCGCCATGAATTGAAGCAGCGAGGGCGGTTGATCGAATGTAACCAGTAAATCCAGATCGCTGAGGTGGTCGGCTTCACCGCGCACGTAGGAGCCGAAAACCGCCAACGATTGGACGTGATATTGCTCACGCAACTGCGGGAGCATTTGGCGAAGCCGCGCGCGAATTTCAGTCAGGGTCAAGGATTGTTGCCGTTGCTCGCTCATATTTCCATTATACAGGAAACCCTGCGTTGTGCTGCCCTTTACTGCTCCCCTTTCCACCCCTCCATCTCATCCCAATTCTTCCCCACCTTCGCATCCGTGGCTAACGGCACGGCGAGGCGGTAGGCCTGCTCCATCTCTTCCTGCACGGCAGCCAGCACCACAGGCAGGGCGGCTTCCGGCGCTTCCAGCATCAGTTCGTCGTGCACCTGCAGCAGCATTTTGGCGGGCAGGCGGTCGGCTTCCAGCCGCCCGGCCACCCGCAGCATGGCCAGTTTCATGATGTCCGCCGCGGTGCCCTGGATGGGCGCGTTGATGGCTTCCCGCTCGGCGCGCAGGCGGGCGTTGCGGTTGGCGGGCTTTTGCAGTTCGGGGAAGTAGCGCCGCCGCCCCAGCAGCGTTTCTACATAGCCCTGCTCGGCGGCTTTGCGGCGGGTTTCGTCAATGTAGCGCTTCACGCCGGGGAAGCGCTTGAAGTAGGCTTCCACGAAATTCTCGGCTTCGGCCAAAGTGAGGTCGGTGGTGCGGGTGAGGCCAAAGGGGCTCATGCCGTAAATCAGGCCGAAGTTGATGGCCTTGGCGTGGCGGCGCATTTGCGGGGTGACGGCTTCCAGCGGCACGCCGTAAATGGCCGCTGCGGTGGCGGCGTGGATGTCTTGCCCGGCCTGGAAGGCGGCAATCATGGCCTCGTCGCCGGAAACATGCGCCACGATGCGGAGTTCTACCTGGGAATAGTCCACGGAAAGCAGCAGGTGGCCTTCGGGCGCCACGAAAGCCCGCCGCACCCGCCGCCCCACCGGCGTGCGCACGGGGATGTTTTGCAGGTTCGGGTCGGAAGACGCAATCCGGCCGGTGACCGTGCCGGTCTGGTTGTAGGAAGTGTGCACCCGCCCGGTTTCGGGGTTGACCTGCTGGGGCAGGGCGTCCACATAGGTGGATTTGATTTTCGCCAGTTCGCGGTGTTCCAGCACCCAATCCACCACCGGATGCTGGCCGCGCAGGGCTTCCAGCACGCTGGCCGAGGTGGAATAGTGCCCGCTCTTGGTCTTGCGGGTGCGGTCGGGCGGCTCCAGCCCTAAAGTCTCAAACAAAATTTTGGAAAGCTGCTGGGTGGAGTTGATGTTGAAACGCTGCCCCACGGCCTGGTAAATTTTCTCTTCCAGCGCGTGCAACTGGTCGGCGAGTTCCTGCGACATGCTGGCGAGGAAATCGGTATCCACCAGAATGCCGTTCATTTCCATGCTCGCCAGCACGGGCACTAAGGGCATCTCAATTTCCCGGAACAGCCGCCAGCCGTTGCGTTCGCGGACGTCGGCTTCCAGCAGAGGCATCAGGCGCAGGGTCATCACCGCATCGGCGGCGGCGTAGGGCGCGGCCTTTGCCACCGGCACCTCGGCCATGCTGATTTGCTTTTTGCCCTTGCCGATGAGGGCGGTGATGTCGGTCATTTCCGCGCCGAGGCGCGTCCAGGCCAGGTTTTTCAGCCCCAGGTTGTGGGAAGCCGGGTCGCGCACCCACTCGGCGATCATGGTATCAAAAGCGGGCGTGCTCATGGGCAGGCCGTGGCGCGCCAGCACCACCAGGTCGTACTTGATATTGTGCCCCACCTTCGCCACCTGCGGGTCGGCCAGGAAGGGCGCGAGGGCGGCACGGACGCGTTCCCACGGCAGTTGCGGCTCGCCGGTGCGATGCCCCACGGGGATGTAAAAGCCTTCCTGCTCGTCCACCGCGAGGGAAATGCCCACCAGGTCGGCACGCATTTTGTCGGTGGCGGTGGTTTCGGTGTCAAGGGCTATGGTGCGGGCGGCCTTCAGGCGGCGGGTGAGGGCTTGCAATGCTTCCGGGGAAGCCACCACGGTGGTGCGGAAGCCCAAATCGGGCGCGGGGGAAGCCGCCTTTGCCGCACCCGCGGCAGCCTGCCCGCCGAACAGGGCAAGTTGCTGGGGTTCGGCGCTTTCCCCGCCCGCGGCCTGCTGCCATTCCCGCAGGCGCTTGAGCAGCGAGCGGAATTCCAGTTCTCGGAAAAGGGCTTCCACCGCCTGCACGGCGTCGGGGCGGGGGACGGCCTGGGCAAGGTCGACGCTCACGTTCAGGTCGGTGCGGATGCGCGCCAGGTCGCGGCTCAGGTAGGCATTCTCGCGGTCGGTTTCCAGTTTGCGGCGGATGCCGGCGGAAAGTTCGTCCAGATGGGCGTAAACGCCGTCTAAGGTTTCGTATTGCTGGAGCAGTTTGGCGGCGGTTTTCTCGCCAATGCCCCGCACGCCGGGGATGTTGTCGGATTTGTCGCCCACCAACGCCTTGAAATCCACAATCTGGTCGGGGCGCACGCCGTATTTGGCTTTCACCTTTTCGGGGGTGTAGTCGGTGCTGTCGGAAAGTTGCCGCCCGGGCAGGGAAACGATGATGCGGTCGTCCACCAGTTGCAGCAGGTCGCGATCGCCGGTGACGATTTTGACCCCCATGCCTTCTTTGGCAAGGCGTTTGGCCGCGCTGCCCAGCACGTCGTCGGCCTCATAGCCTTCCATTTCGAGGCGGGGGAAGCCGAAGGCATCCACCAGTTGGCGGATGCGCGCCATCTGGGGCACGAGGTCTTCGGGCATTTTGGCGCGGGTGGCCTTGTATTCAGGGTAAATGTCGTCGCGGAAGGTGCGCCCGACATCAAAGGCCACCGCGAGGTAATCGGGGCGGTAGGCTTCCAGCAGGCGCAGCAGGATGCTGGCAAAGCCATAGGCGGCGGCGGTGGGTTCACCCGCGGAGGTGCGCCAGCGGTCGCCGCCGGTGCCGCCTGCGGTGAGGGCAAAATAAGCGCGGTAGGCCAGCGCGTGGCCGTCAAGAAGGTAAACGGTGGGGGGCATAAGCGTCAGGAATTGCGAATTAGGGAATCAGGAATAGCGGAGAGGGCAGGCGTCAGGAAGTTAGGGGAGGTTAGGGAGTCAAGCCCTGGTGGCGGCGGGCGGCAGCGATGAAGGCGGCAATCGTTTCGGCGGCCACCGGCCGGTTTTGGCTCAGCAGCAGGTAGCCGGGGGCCCAAAAGTCGCCGCCGATGTTGATTTCGGCCAGCCGGGGATAGGCGGCAAAGATGCGGCGGGAGGTCTGTTCACGGACGGCGCGCAGCACCGCTGCGGGGGAGGTTTCCGGCGGGGTTTGTGCCACCCATTGCAGGTATTCCGGGCGTACGGCGAGGTGCACCAGCCGCCAGCCGAGGGCGGTGGCAATTTGCGGCAGCCACTGGCTCAGGTCGCGCGCCAGGTCGCCGGTCAGGTGGTGCTGCGGAAAACGGGGCGCCAGCACGCAGGCGTAAAACACCGCGGCGTGGACGGGCTGAGGGGAGGGAGGCAACGCCGTGGCCGCCGCGGGTGCGGCAGAGGGCTGCAGGCCCGAAAGGGAAGCCTCTTCAGGCGAAACCGCCTCGGCCACCTTTACGGCCTGCGTCTCGGGGGAAGCTGCTTCGGGTGTTGGCGGCTCCGGCGGCGGAACCCGGTCAAAAAGCGGTTCAAAAGCCTCGGGGGGCAGGGCGTCGGCGGGGGGTTCGGGCGGGGCGGCAGCCTGGCTGAGGGCAGGCTCTCCGGAAGCAGGCAGGGGCGGCGGCAGCGGCAGGGCATCTTCGGGCAACGGCGGCGCTTCTGCCGGGGGGGCGGCAGGCGCTGCGGCTTCGGCCGGCGGCCCGGGCGGAGCAGGGAGCGCATCTTCTTCCGGCGGGCGGTTGCGGGTCAGGGCTTCGGCCAAATGCCCTGCCTGGGCGCGAATGCGGCTGAAAGGCACCTGCACATCAAACAGCATCGCCAGCACCAGGTCGGCCGTCACGCCGGTCGCGTAGAGCAGGTAATCTTGCTGCACGGCTTCCAGCCGCAAAAAGCGGACAAAATCTGCCCCGCCGCCCGTTTCCCAATAATGGGCGGTCAGGCGGGCAAGTTCTTCGGCCGCGGGCTGGGGCAGTTCGCCCGCGTAAGCCCACAGCCGCCCCCCGGTAGTCGCCAGCGCGGCAGCCTGGGCAGCGGTTTCCAGGCTGAGACGCGCCAGGTGCTGCGCTGCGACGGCCACATCGCGCAGCCACGGAGGGCGCGGCGGCAGCGTGCGCCCGGCCGCATTTTCGGGCCAAGGGGAAGCCTCGCCCAGCCAGTCTTCCAGCGCGGCGAGAAAATCGGGCAGGTAGAAGGGCCTGGCAAGGGTCAGGTCGGGTGCCACGGCGGCTTGCGCGGCAGCACCGGCGCTTTCCGGAGCCAGCAGCACCACCCGCAGGCGGGGGTTGTGCTGCCGGAAGGCGCCTACGCAGGCTGCGAGGCGTGCAGGGGGAGCCATATCGCCGTCAAGCACCAGCAAAGCCGGTGCGGCGGCCGCAGCGCTTTCCCCGGCAGGAAGATCGGCCAGCACGACGACTTCCAGCCCCACCGAGGCCAGCGATTCCCGCAGGAGTTCCCCCAGCCCCTCCTGGGGCGTCAACACCACCGCCTGCATCATTTTAGGGCGCGCATCAGCGAAAGAAACTCTTCCCACTCTTCGGCAAAAAAGTGAACGGTCAGCGCCCCGAGTTCCAGGTGGTAGGTCACTTCGCCGTCCGGTTCTTCGGCTTTCCAGGCAATATAGTTCCTGGTCTCTGCCAGCACTTCGGTTTTGGGTTCGGGGGAATCACTCATGGCAACCTCACAGGGGAAAGGAATAACGCCCGTTCACGAGCGAACGGCACGCAAACGGCGGTAAAGCCGCCGCAGCCAGCCCACCAGGCTGCTGGTCAACGAATAAGGGGGGACCGTTTGCCAGTCGGCCCAGGGGTCCTGGTCAAACATCTTGCGCATGATGTAATGTGCAAACAGCCGCAGCGAAGCGAGGGTCGGCGCGGCGAAGAGCAGCCCCAGCACGCCCAGCAATTTGGCGCCCACCAGGGCCGTGACCAACACGGCAGCAGGGTGTACGCCCAGCGCCTCGCCGAGAATGCGCGGCGTGACGAAATTGTCAATCACGTTATCGCCTGCGAACATGCCGCCCACCGTCACCAGCGCCATCTGCCAGGGCTGCAAGCCCCAGGCCGCCGAGGGCTGGAAAAGGATCGCCACCGCGGTCATCGTGTAAAGCATCAAAGGGCCCACATAGGGCACAAAACGGGCGGCTGCGGCAAGGGAAGCCAGCACCAGGGTCATCGGTGCGCCCACAATGGTCAGCCAAAGCCACGCCCATGCCATCGCAATCACCGCCACGGTCAACTGGCCGCGCAGGAAAGCGTTCCAGATGCGCCCCAGTTCCTGGCCCATGCGTTCCAGGTCTTGCTGGTAGCCAGGAATGCGGATGGTCACAAGGTTGGCAGACACCCGCCCCGACTCGGCCAGGAGGAAGTACGAAATCAGCCAGATGAAAGCCAGCCAGCCCAGCACCTGCAAAGTGGAAGCCGCCAGGCGGCTCACCAGCGCGCCCAACTGGCCGATGAGCGGCTGCACCGAGGCCAGCAATTGCTGGTTGAGGGCGTTGAAATCGTACTGACGCAGGTCAAGCACCCACGGCCCAAAGGCGTAGGTATGCGTGGAAAGATATTGCAGCCAATGCGGCAAGTCGGTCAAGAGGAAATCTTGCACCACGCCATACAGGCCTTCAGCCTGCTGCACAAGGGCAAAACCGCCCGCCGCCAGCAATGCCAGCACCGCCGCGGCCAGGAAAAGATACACCACCGTCACCGCCGCGCGCCAGGAAAGGTGGGTCAGGCGTGAAAAGGCCTGGGCCACAGGGTGCATCAGGTAAGCCAGCATCAACGCCAGCACCAACGGCCCGATGAAACCGCGGAAAGCCACCAGCAGTGCGCCCAGCGCCACCAAGACGCTCACCCCGACCACGATTTTGGTGGCCGGGTTCCACGGCGGCGAAGCAGCCGGGGGGCGGGGGGAAGGGTCAGGCGAAGGCGACATGGCGTTCAACGGCGGCGGATGGCGCGGCGGGTGCGCTTGACACGGCCATTCAGACGGCGCAGCACAGCCGTTTTCTGCCACCAGTGGGGGTCAGGGGCGGGCAGCGGCTCGGAAACCTCACCGGGGAAGGGGTCGGCATCTACCAGGTTGGCATAGACATACCGCCCCAGCACCCGCAACGAGGCGATGGTGGGGGCTGCCAAAGCAATGCCCAGCACCCCGCCTGCCACAGCCCCAACCACAATGCCCAGGATCACCACCAGCGGGTGCAGCCTCACCCGCCGCCCGATAATGCGGGGAATCAGGTAATTGGTATCCAGCTGGTCAAAAAGGACATGCAATGCGGCCACCAGCAGGGCAAAAGCCCAGTGAGGCATGGGCCACCAGGTCGAGCCGAAAAAGAACGCCAGCGTGGCCGCAATGGTGAGCCAGATGCCGTGCCCGATGCTGGGCAAAAATTCCAGCAGCCCGGCCAGCAAGCCCATCGGCAGCGCCCCCGGCAGGCCGATCATCAGCGCCAGGGCGGTAATGATCACCGTGACCACCAGCGCCAGCGTAACCTGCCCGCGGAAAAAAGCCGACCAGACCGCGCCGATTTCTTCGCGCAGGCGGATGTAATCGGCCAGGTAAGGCTGCGGCACCAGGCTTTCCACGTAAGCGCGCATCTGGGCGGCATCTTTCACCAGGTAAAACGAAATGACAAGGACAAAACTCGCCCACGCCAGTGCCGCCAGCACGCTCACGGCCACGTTCAGCCCCTGCCCCAGCACCACCTGGACTACGCTTTGCCACGCGCCCTGCATTTGTGCCATCAGGGTTGCGCCGTCAACGGTGTGGCCGAAAAAGGAAAGCGGACGGTTGAGGGCATGGGTAGCCGCCGAGAGCAACACCGCCAGCCTGGCGTTGAGCGCCGTGGCCTGGGAAACCAGCAACGGCACCACCACAGCAACCAGTGCGGCCGCCACCCCCAACAGCAGCAAATAGACCAGCGCCGTGGCCCAGCCGCGCCCCACATGCGTGCGCTGCTCCAGCCATCGCACCAGCGGTGAAATGATATAAGCCAGCACAGCGGCCAGCACCAGCGGCGGGATGACTTCACTGAAGCGGAACAGCAGATACACGCCAAAGGCCAGCAACACCATGCTGACCGTCCAGCGGGTTTGTGCGCTCCAGCGCGGCCGGGTAGTCTGGCGGCGACCAAAAGTCGGCATCGCTGCACCTGTTTGTCAGCAGCAGGGGAATTTCACACCCCCCACGGCGCATCCGGTTTCCAGCAATGCCATTATAGCATATCCCCCTTCCCCGCCTCAATACTCGCAATT
>Ga0256829_1003257_pt1 | contig 11397 bp, 14 predicted proteins | sample 131447metaG_FD_185979 | JGI IMG/M metagenome (GOLD analysis project Ga0256829, IMG submission 185979) | Hydrothermal vent microbial communities from Lau Basin, Pacific Ocean - 131-447 | ecosystem: Environmental > Aquatic > Marine > Hydrothermal vents | place: Pacific Ocean: Lau Basin | collected... | reverse complement strand
CACCATTGATTAGCGAATTATTGCCGCATAAAGATGAGATTGATCCCAAGTATGGGTTTCTGTTTTCTGCTCCGGAAACGGACGACATGGGTAACCCAACGTTGGTGCGATACAGTCGAAAAACCAAAGAACAGTACGTTCAGTCCGAAATAGAAGGCAAGGCCAGTGGCTGGAAAGCCTTCTATCAGGATGGCAAATGGGTCGCATCTGGCACGGCCAATAAGAAGAAAAAGGCGCCTGCAAAGAAGGCTCCTGCCAAGAAGAAAGCGAAGAGTTGAAGCAGGCGGAAAAGTAAATGCTAAACCCCTTTCAGCCCAAGGTGCACCAGAAGCTGGCTCACACGCGTTTGCTGCTGGCGATGGCGCAAGAGTGCGGCGCAGATTTAATGGATCGTCAGAAATCCGAGGCCTTGTTGTCAGCTGCGGTGATGAGCCTTGGTGTAGCATTTACGTTGTATCTGAAAGAGCTGGCGGCCAATCACCAGCTTTCCGGTGTCGAGCAGATTCATACATTCGAGCAGTTGCAGTATGCTCTCACGAGTTCAGGAAAGGTGGAAACAGCTGTGGCGGAGCTCGACGCTCTCATGGCCGATGGCTGGGTGGGAGAACTGCAGTTAGCGGTCCATCAAGCTCAGTACCCTGCGCCTGCTGTGCCGTTGCAGGGTAGTGTTCAAATGATCAATGCGGTATCCGCGCCAGAGTTTTCTGCAACCGAAGCTTGGTTGCTCAGTTCTCTTACTGCTTTTGAGCAGATGACTGATCGTCAGCGTCATTCAAATCTCGAATACTGACAAAGCTATCCGTAAGTAGACTGTGGCGCAGGCTTTTTGCTCGTATTTGGCGCGCTTTGGCAGTCGTTGACGATAGTGCTGCGCTGAGGTGAGTGTTACAATAAAGATGTCGACTAAACAGTGGGTTTGGTCTTTTCTTATACCTCCAGTGGAGTTCTTATGCCGTCGCCCCTTTATGAAATCGTTGAACTGACTGATGGTGCTATTGCATTGCGCCCTGCGGACGGTGACGGTGAGGCTCTGGTAACTATTAAGCTTTCCAGCAGTGCATCTGAGTTTTTGGGCGAGGACAAGATCGAGGTGGTAAAGGCTATGATCGAGGCGGGCTTTGAGGCCGTGGCAGAGATCAATGAGCGCGAATACACCAATTCATCTTCTGAATTTAGCTCTTCAACGGTACACTGATCCCCAGTCGAGGGTCATTTGTAGTTGACCATTAGCCCTCGACATTTGCCGTTTTGAGCGGCGCTTTCCATATATTGCAGTTCTTGCTCCCCCAGTGATCCCGGGGTACCAATTACACATTCGCTGGTTCCGGTGTTGAGTGCTTCCCAGATTACCCAACGGCTGTCTTCGCCGTTGGGGGCGTACAGCATTTGCAGCTTCCTGGTATCTACACCGTAGGCCTGCAGCTGTTTCTTGCTAACTCTCTGATCCACAACCCAGGTCACCCAGCGATCGCTAGAGCGAGTGAGGTGGGAAATCATAGGCAATAGCACCATGGCCTGATCCGGGCTGTGTTTCGTCAGTACCAATTCAGTAATGGAAGAGCTGCTAGCCGGAGCAGATGAAGCGACTGAATGCTCGTACTTTGCTGCTTCGATCTGGGAATATGCTGCATTCATGGTGCGTGCCTCAGGTATCAATTGATTTTCTGCAAATTAGTCGCGGCGAAGAACACCAACGCTCAGGCCTTCGATTGCAAAGCTGCTTTCGCGCAGGTCTACCTTAATCACGTCAAACTCTTCGTTTTCAGGGTGCAGCTCGACAATGGGGTTGCCAGCTTCCTGATTCAATCTCTTCACGGTCACCTCGTCATCGACGCGTGCTACTACAACGTCGCCGTTGCGAGCTTGTTCGGTTTTGTGAACAGCCAGCAGATCGCCATCCATGATGCCAATGTCTTTCATACTTTGGCCGGTAACACGCAAAAAGTAGTCTGCCGCTGGGCGGAAGAAATCACTGGGAAGGGAGCAGTAGTCTTCGATGTTCTCGGTGGCAAGTACCGGGTTGCCCGCCGCGACGCGGCCTACGATGGGAATACCGGTAACAGCTTCTGGCAGTCGAATGCCTCGCGAGGCACCGGCGACCATTTCAATCGCCCCTTTACGGGCGAGGGCTTTCAGGTGTTCTTCTGCGGCATTGGCAGAGCGGAAACCAAGCTCCTTGGCGATCTCCGCACGGGTTGGAGGGTAGCCGGTCTCGTCGACGTAACGCTTGATCAGATCCAGAATTTCCTGCTGTCTGGCTGTGAGTTTGATCATTAAAACACCTCATGTGTATTTTTATACAGTACATGTAATTATATACAGTGTTTTGAGGTGCGCAAGTAATAATTTTGGAATGGCTCAGAAATCGTCGAATCCGGTAAATAGGTCCGGTTCAATACTTTGCAAAGGGCTGTTCCAGTTGTCGGGGGAAGGTGAACGGTCGTATAGGTGATCGTCTGCGAATTCAAACGCCGCCTCTGCGTCCTTGGGGGGAGCTACATTGTTGGGGTGAATTTGTTGCCACTGGTCGTTGTCGAACTCTCCAACCTCGCCATCAATGTACTGGATCTCGATTGTTCCTCGGTCTGTATCCATTGCGACGATTTCAAAGTATTGGTCTTCTTGGGCGTCGTAGTACCAGTTACCGATGAGTGGGGGTTGTGAGCTCGCCATGGTGTTGCTCCTTATACTTGAGTGGGCTTTCTGCGGAACATACCATCTTTTATTTTTCGGTTTAAATGTGTTCGCATGGGTCAAAATTCATGCTTCTTGTTGCGCCTCAGTTTAAGTATCGTGGCTAAGTTTTTCTTTTTTGTATGAATTCGTTCCGGCTCTCAATGAGAGCCGGATGATGGTGAAAATTAATTTGACTATGCAGCTTCTTTGACAGAAAAAAACAATCTAATGAGTGCTGATTTGACGCCTTCCTTGACACACTTTTGTTCTAAACGTATGTTCTAGACCGCGTGATAACTGACTGATTATGTAGGTGAAAATGGCTCAGCCCGACACGATAGAACGAATTTTGGACTCTGCGGCTGCGCTGTTTGCGGAACGAGGTTATACAGAGACGTCTCTGCGTACCATTACCAGTACCGCTAACGTCAATCTGGCGGCGGTTAACTATCACTTTGGCTCTAAAAAAGCGCTAATTCAGGCGGTATTTGCGCGCTACCTGACGCCATTCTGCAGTTATCTCAATTCCAATCTCAATGAGGCAGAAGCTCGGCAGGGGGCACCCCTTGATGTCGATGAAGCCATTGAAATTCTGTTCTCCAGCTTATTTCAGTCCGCGCGAGAAGTGGATTCCAATCCGGAACAGTTTATGCGCCTGTTGGGCCTGGCTTATACCCAATCCCAGGACCACCTGCGACACTTTATTATCAAGGAATATGGCGAAACCTACGCCAGGTTCATGGATATCCTGCGACTTGCCCTGCCAGATGTGGACCCAACCGTTTTCTTCTGGCGTTTGTACTTTATGCTTGGTGCCTCTGTGTTCACGTTGTCCAGTTATAAACCCATTAACAATATCTCGGTCGCGGACTTCGATCAGGATCGCAGTATTGAAGATGTGGTGTCTTTTCTGATCCCATCGATCACCATTTTGCTGCGTGGTAGCGCAGAGTAATATTTCCATACAGTCTGGGTAAGCCTATGAAACTTGGTCCATTGATTTTGGATCTGCAGGACAAAACCTTGTCCTCTGAGGAAAAGCAGTTGTTGCTCGATCCATGTGTTGGCGGGGTGATTCTGTTTTCTCGCAATATTGGCGATTATCAGGAGCTCGTATCTCTGACGCAAAGTATTCGCGCGTTGCGGCCTGAGCTACTGATCTGCGTCGATCAAGAGGGTGGCCGAGTGCAGCGCTGCAAGGACGGATTCACGAGAATTCCCCCCATGCAGATATTTGCAAGCCTCTATCGCAATGATTCTCGAGAGGCTCTGCTGCGCGCCAGCGACTGTGGTTGGTTGCTGGCTTCAGAAGTACTCGCTGCAGGTATCGATTTCAGCTTTACACCGGTACTCGATGTAGATGATGACTACTGCAGTGTTATTGGCGACCGCGCTTTTGCGGATGATCCGGATATCGTTACTGAATTGTCGCGGGCGTTTATTGCCGGCGCTCATGAAGCCGGGATGAAAGTTACAGGCAAACATTTCCCGGGGCATGGTTCTGTTCGTGGAGACAGTCACTTGGAGCTTCCTGTGGACCCTCGTTCCTGGGAGGAAATACGTGACGCCGATCTGATCCCGTTTGCTGATCAGATAAAAGGGGCTGCGGCGATTGACGCCATAATGCCTGCGCACATCTTGTTTCCCGCAGTGGACGAAAAACAACCTGTGGGTTTTTCCAAGCCCTGGCTGCAACAGATACTGCGTCAAAAGCTCGAATTCGATGGTGTGATCTTCAGTGATGACCTGACGATGGAGGGGGCTGCGATTGCCGGCAGTTATCGCAATCGTGCGCAACTGGCGCTCGAAGCCGGATGCGACGTGATTCTGGTGTGCAATAACCGAGAGGGGGCTTTGGAGGTGATCGAAGCTCTGAACTCCGGGCCTGAACACAATGCCGAGCGCCGCTCACTTGAGCTGATGCAGCCTGACCATACAGTGAGTCTGCTGGATTTACAGGCTCATCCGCGCTGGATTGAAACTCGACACTGGTTAACCGAACAACTTTGAGGGTAGGGATATGCCAGAACAGTTTATGTCGGAACTGCAACAAATGATTAATCGGGAAAATTACTGGATCGGTCATATTTTCCTGGTGGTGTTTGTAACGTTACTGGCGGCTTACTTCAGCCGTAAAGTCATGAACAAGCTGATGCTGCGTGCACAGAAAACCCACAATCTATGGGACGACGCCTTAGTCGGAGCAGCGCAACAACCAGTGGGCTATGCCATATGGTTAGTCGGCCTGACGGTGGCCTCGCAGCTGACCCTCGAGCGTTCTGATAGCGAGCTGCTGCAGTTCGTATTACCTGTTCGCAAAATTGGTGTCATGGTGCTGATCGCTTGGTTACTGGTGAGATTGATTCGGCGAGTCGAAGCCAATCTCATGGACCCCGAGTTCACCAAGAAACCCATGGACGAAACTACCGTGTCGGCAATCGGTAAGCTGCTGCGTGTCTCGGTCATAATTACCACCGTGTTGGTTGTGTTGCAATCCATGGGGTATAGCATTTCCGGAGTACTGGCATTCGGCGGAATTGGCGGTATTGCTGTAGGTTTTGCCGCAAAAGATCTGTTGGCCAACTTTTTTGGTGGCCTAATGATTTATCTGGACCGGCCTTTTAGTGTTGGTGACTGGATACGATCTCCCGATCAGGAGATTGAAGGCACAGTAGAAGAGATAGGATGGCGCCTGACGCGTATACGGACGTTTGACAAGCGGCCGTTGTATATCCCCAATTCGTCGTTTACTCATATATCGGTGGAAAACCCCTCGCGCATGACCAACCGGCGTATCTACGAGACTGTTGGGATTCGCTATAGCGATGGCGATAAAATGGCTCGGATAATTGAAGAGGTGAAAAGCTATCTGCGACAACATGAAGCTATCGATACAAACCAGACGCTAATCGTTAATTTCAACAAGTTCTCCGCTTCATCGTTGGATTTCTTTATTTACACTTTTACCAAAACGACGGATTGGGTTACCTATCACGAAATTAAGCAGGAAGTTCTATTGGGTATTCTGGCCATCGTTGAAAACAATGGTGCCGAATGCGCGTTTCCAACATCGACAGTGCATGTACCAGAGCCCCTTCAACTGCACTCTCAAGCACAATAGGGCGCAATGATGTCCCAGCTTATAGCAATTATTGGTGGTTCCGGCTTAAGTGATGGTATCGAGGGGTTCGAGTTACGCTCTTATGAAACTGTGAAAACGGTCTACGGTGCTCCCTCTGCACGGCCTGCGAAGGGTGTACTGGGCGGCGCTGAGGTAGTGTTCCTGCCGAGACATGGTTCGGGACATACCGTTGCACCCCACAAGATCAATTATCGAGCTAATATCGCGGCTTTGTCAGAGCTTGGTGTATCGCGCATTATCGCTATTAATGCAGTAGGGGGGATTACGTCTCCCATGGCGCCAGATACTTTGGCGCTGCCAAACCAGATTATTGACTACAGTTGGGGGCGTGAATCCACCTTTTATGACGGTGTGGACAATCCCTTGCAGCATGTGGATTTCTCAGAGCCCTATAGTGACTCATTGCGCCAATCTCTGCTGGAATGTGCGGCAAATCTGAAATTGTCCTGTGTGGATGGCGGTGTTTACGCGTGCACTCAGGGGCCCAGATTGGAGACTGCAGCTGAAATCCAAAGACTTAAGCGCGATGGCTGTGATTTGGTGGGAATGACGGGAATGCCCGAAGCGGTTTTGGCCCGAGAGTTGGGCATAGAATACGCCTCGCTTTGCCTGGTAGTGAATTGGGGGGCCGGTATTCAGGATGAGCCGATTACTATGGCGCAGATAGAGGCGGCATTGGCCAGAGGTGTTGGTAAGGTGCAAACGTTGTTATCGGCGTGGCTGGTTGCTCACAGCAGAACATAGAGTAGGCGCGACAATTTCGCGCTACTGAGGTTACAGAAGTTTGGCGGGTTCATTGAAAAACACACAGAAAGTAAGAGTTCTATTTGTTTGTCTGGGTAATATCTGTCGCTCTCCAACGGCGCACGGCGTGTTCGAGGCGATGGTAGAGAAAAATGGCTTGTCAGATCGAATCGAAGTGGACTCCGCTGGAACCAGCGGCTGGCATATAGGCGCGAGATCCGATCCAAGATCGTCGGAAGCAGCGGGACGCAGGGGCTACGACATGAGCCATATCCGCGCTCGCCAAGTCGACTCTGAGGATTTTTCTACTTTTGATTATATTCTCGCCATGGATGATCAGAACCTCGCTGACTTACAGGCGCTAAAGCCTGATGATTTCAACGGTTGCCTGGATCTATTTCTTAGCTTTTCCAGTGATTACGCGGGTCAGGCAGTACCCGATCCATATTACGGTGGTGAGCAGGGCTTCGAGCACGTGCTGGATATGGTTGAAGACGGTTCACGTGGGCTTTTATTTCGCATTCAATGCCAGCTGGAGAGTGGCCAGTGATTATTCATGGCGCAGATTTAAGACCCTACAACACCTTGAATGTGGCCGTAAGCGCCGATTACTTCGTTGAGGTGAAATCTCTGGATGACTTGTCGCGAGTTCTAAACTGGCGCAAACAGCAGGCCTTGGATGCCGATAAAACCATACCCATTCTGGTAATGGGTGGCGGCAGTAATCTGGTTCTGGCCGAAGATTTTTCCGGTCTGGTGATCAAAATGGCCATAGACGGTAAAGAGCTGGTTCGCGAGGATGATGAACATGCCTGGATCAGAGTGGGGGCCGGCGAGAACTGGCACGCTTGGGTATCCTATTGCATGAGCTTTCACTACTGGGGGCTTGAAAATCTGGCCTTGATTCCCGGCAGTGTTGGCGCCGCTCCGATTCAGAATATTGGCGCCTACGGCGTGGAGTTGCGCGATGTCTTTGCCGAACTCTCAGCCGTGGAGATTGCCAGCGGTGTCAGCGTTACCTTTGACCGGGATGCTTGTCGCTTTGGGTATCGTGACAGCATCTTTAAACAGCGCTTTCAGGACCGGTACATCATCACTTCAGTCACGTTCAAGCTGCCTTTAACGTTTACTCCCCAAGTGACTTATCCAGAGTTGCAACATTATTTCGAAGAGAAGGGTGTAGTCGCTCCGTCGCCTCAGCAGGTGTTTGAAGCCGTTTGTGATATTCGTTCCAGCAAATTGCCAGATCCCGAGGATATTCCCAACGTGGGGAGTTTTTTTAAGAACCCAGTGGTGTCTCAGGAACACTATGCCAGGTTACAGCAAGAATACCCGGCTATAGTGGGCTACCCTGATGCTCACGGCGTAAAACTGGCTGCAGGCTGGTTAATAGACCAAGCGGGCTGGCGCGGTCGACAGTGTGGCAAAGTGGCTGTGCACGATAGACAAGCACTGGTGTTGGTTAACCCGGCTGGAGGCAGCGGTCAGGACATTCTGCAATTGGCTCGAGATATACAGGCTGATATAGAAGCGCGCTACGGCGTTAGTCTCGAAGTCGAGCCGCGCATTTACGGTGCATGAGGATCACAGACAATGATTCAGGGGGGATTGTTTGATGGAAGTGATCCCGAAACAATTGAGTTGCCACAGGCCCAGCTGACGCTTTGGCGACAGTTCCTTGAGGCCACTCAAACTGGTTCTCTATTTGACGCTCTTGAGCGAGAGTTGGCTTGGGAACAGTCAATTATTCAAGTCTATGGTCGCCCCGTGAGTATTCCAAGGTTAAACGCCTGGTACGCCGATAGTGGTCGTGATTACGCCTATTCTGGTACTCGTTTGCCACGTCACGACTGGCACCCTCTGCTGGCCGAACTAAAACAGAAGATCGAAGCTTTGACGGGAGTCAGATTTAACTCGGTGTTGGCCAACTTGTATCGCGACGGTGATGACAGTGTTGGCTGGCACAGCGACGATGAACCAGAATTGGGGCGCAACCCAAATATCGCGTCATTGAGCCTGGGAGTGAGTCGACGCTTTCTGCTCAAACGCCGCAAGCCGCCGCATTTGCAGCATGAATTGAACCTGAATGACGGGTCTCTGCTGTTAATGGCCGGAGAGACACAACATTTCTGGTATCATGCTGTTCCCAAGCAGCGCCGTATTCGTGATGCCCGCATCAATCTCACATTTCGCTACATCCGTGATTGATTCAGTGGTGTTGGCTTTATAACCCTAAGAGCTTCCATGTCTGACCATTTACCTGAAATATCCGACGAAAAGACGCCTATGCGTCCCGAGGACTTTGACGCTCAGGGGTTTCTGAAGCAGGTTACGACTCAGGCCGGGGTTTATCAGATGTACGGTGGCGAAGGTCAAATACTCTATGTGGGGAAGGCCAAGAACCTCAAGAATCGTCTGTCCAGCTATTTCCGGAATACCGGTCTCGGTGCCAAAACCCGGGCACTGGTCAGTAAAATTTGTCAGATTGAAGTGACAGTTACCTCCACGGAAATGGAAGCGCTGTTGCTCGAGCAGAATTTAATCAAGCAGCAGCATCCGCCCTACAATATTCTGCTGCGTGACGATAAATCCTATCCGTACGTTCGCCTTACGTCGAAAGATGACTTTCCAAGGCTGGCAATGCATCGCGGTGTCAAACGCAAGGGCGATCGCTATTTTGGGCCATACCCGAATGTTGGAGCGGTAAAATCCAGTCTGGCGTTTTTGCAGAAAACGTTTCGCACTCGGCAGTGTGAAGACAGTGTTTTTCGCAATCGCAGCAGGCCCTGTCTGCAATACCAAATCAATCGTTGTACGGCGCCCTGCGTGGACCTCATTTCCAAGGAGGACTACGCGCAGGATATTCGTCATGTGGAGATGTTTCTCAGTGGTCGCAGCCAAGAGTTGATTTCAGAATTGGTGTCGGATATGGAGCAGGCTTCGGCGTCTTTGGAGTTTGAAAAAGCCGCTCTATATAGAGATCAGATTGCTGCCATGCAAAAAGTACAGGCGCAGCAGGTTATTGAAGGCGGTGTTGGCAACCTCGACGTTGTCGCCTACCAGCAAAAAAATAATCTGGTGTGTGTGCAGATTCTGTTTGTGCGCGAAGGACGTATTCTCGGCAGTAAAAGCCACTTTCCCAAGGTGCAATTTTTGGAAAGTGACGAAGAAGTATTTTTGGGATTTCTGGAACAGTACTATCTGCAGGGTGGCGAACGGGATTGGCCAAGAGAAGTTTTGCTGAGTCATGAACTTTCCGGTTTGGAAATTCTGTCCGAGGCATTTCGTCAGCAGTTGGGGCGTGGCTTGTCCTTTCAAAGCCGCCCCCGTGGGCAACGCAGCAAGTGGTTGCAATTATGCATTAAGACCGCCGAAGAGAATCTGCAGGCCCGTATCGCGAGTAAGCAGAATGTCGCGCAGCGCTTTGACGCACTGCAACAGGCGCTGGGGCTGGCAGAACAGCCCGAGCGTCTGGAGTGTTTTGATATAAGCCACAGTCATGGAGAACTCACCACGGCTTCCTGTGTGGTGTTTGACGGCAACGGTCCTCTGAAGAGTGACTATCGCCGCTTCAATATCGACGGCATTACTCCGGGGGACGATTACGCGGCCATGGCTCAAGCGTTGGAGCGTCGCTATACCCGTATTCAAAAGGGAGAGGGCGTGTTACCCGATATCTTGCTGGTTGATGGTGGCAAAGGCCAGTTGACCCAAGCCCGTGAAGTATTCGATGAACTGGGTGTGACCGGTGTGATGTTGCTTGGTGTTGCCAAGGGCAGTACTCGCAAAGCCGGTTTCGAAACGCTGATTCTGGGAGATAGTGGCGAAGAGTTGAGCCTTGATTCGGACAATCCCGGCCTGCACCTGATTCAGCACATTCGCGATGAAGCCCACCGCTTTGCCATTACCGGGCATAAAAACCGTCGCGACAAGAAACGTCGTACCTCGCGCCTTGAGGATATTCCTGGAATAGGTGCGAAGCGACGCAAAGCTCTGCTGCACCACTTTGGCGGGATTCAAGGGGTGCAAAAAGCCAGCATCGAAGACCTGGCCCGCGTGCCCCTGATCAGCAAAAAGATTGCCGAAGAGATCTACGGCGCATTACACTCCCACTAAATTTTAAGAAGTACGTATTTATGAATCTTGCCAACCAGCTGACCCTGACCCGCTTAGTACTGATTCCGGTATTTGTGATTGTATTCTATCTGCCGTTTCAGTGGGCTCATTTTGTGGCGGCAGCGGTGTTCACTCTGGCGGGCATTACAGATTGGTTGGATGGATATGTTGCGCGCAAGTATGATCAAAGCACGCCACTTGGGGCCTTTATGGACCCAGTGGCTGATAAGGTCATGGTGGCGGTGGCCGTAGTGGTGTTAGTGGAATACCACGCAGATTGGCTTTTCACCATTCCAGCGGTAATTATCATTAGCCGCGAGATCGTCATCTCCGCACTGCGCGAGTGGATGGCAGAACTGGGGAAGCGAGCCAGTGTTGCGGTGTCCTATGTGGGCAAAATCAAAACAGCTGCACAGATGGGCTCTATCGGCTTGCTGGTAGCCTTTGAGCCCGGTTGGTACGAAACGCTTTACTACCTGGGTTACGCGATGTTCTATGTGGCAGCTATTCTCACGCTCTGGTCCATGTGGGTGTACCTGAAGGCGGCCTGGCCCGAATTGATGGCTGAACCAACCGGCGAGTGAACGCAGAATGAGCGGATTGCCGGGAGTCTGTTCGGCCGTTTAAGCGCGCCTGTACAATTGTCAAACAATCGCCATTTTTCTTTCATAATCGGTAAAAAAGCCTAGGAATTTCAAAAGCTTTACTTTAGAATCCTG
>Ga0256829_1003256_pt1 | contig 11397 bp, 11 predicted proteins | sample 131447metaG_FD_185979 | JGI IMG/M metagenome (GOLD analysis project Ga0256829, IMG submission 185979) | Hydrothermal vent microbial communities from Lau Basin, Pacific Ocean - 131-447 | ecosystem: Environmental > Aquatic > Marine > Hydrothermal vents | place: Pacific Ocean: Lau Basin | collected... | reverse complement strand
TCATCAATCAATACAAATATATTCTCTTTCTCACTTAAAACCTCAACTTTTCTTTTCTCTTCTGCTCTCTCTTGAAACTTCTGTATCGTTGAAGTGAGAGTTTTACCATAGCTATCTTTCAGCAAAGTCTTTAAGTGTGAGATTGAATTTGCTTGATTTACATTTGAAAAACCAACTCTGTTAAAAGTGCTTCTTATTTGGTTATCTAAATCTGTTCTATCTGTTAAAATCAAAATAGTAGGATTATCAAACCCACTTGTCTCAGCTCTAAGCTTAGTAGCAAGATAAATCATCGTGATAGATTTACCACTTCCTTGGGTATGCCATACAACACCGCCCCGATTTTCATTTTTAAGTCTATCGACTATTTTATTTACAGCTCTTAGTTGTTGGTATCTTGGTAGTTTTTTGATAGTTTTGCCCTCAACAACTTCAAAGATTACAAAGTATTTGACGATGTCAAGAAATCTTCTCTTCTCAAAAAGGTTATAGAGTAAAATATCTTGTGGTGTGGGTTCATTTTCAAGAAGTGCAATAAGTTCATGGGATGCAATTTCGTTGTATTTTGAGTAGAATTTCATATCAGCTTGGATAGTTCCATATAGTCCACTTATACGATTTATCGCACCTAAAATCTGATTGTAATGAAAGAGTTTTGGAGAGTTAGATTGATAATACTCCAAATCGGGAATATCACTTATATCTACCTTTTGGTTTTTCGCTTCTATCACGGCAAGAGGAAGACCATTGACAAACACTACTAAATCAGGAATAGAGTTAGCCCGTTCTCCTTTAAACTTCATCTGATTCACTACAAGAAACTCATTGTTATCAAGATTTTCATAGTCTATAAACTTTACAGCTATTGGTTTGTCATCAGGTGTAGGTTTAAGTGAAAGAGCATCAGCACGAGTTATGAGCTTATGGATTTCAGAATTTATCTCCATCAGAGAACTACCCATAGTGCTTGACGCTAAGAGTTTACGAACTACTTTTTGAAGGTTGTTTTCATTTAACCAAGGGTTTATTTTTTTAAGTGAAGTTGTTAGTCTCTCTTCAAGAACAACTTCATACATTTCGCCTTTGGCATCAAAGTATTCATATCCAAGCTTTTTAAAAAGCTCTATCGCTGGGAGTTCTGATTGGTGGTATTCGCTCATTTATCTAATAATAACTCCACATCTAATTTTTGAGTCTCCTGTTTTTCAAGATAATATTTTATAGACTCTATGATTATATCCGTCCTAGTTAAGTTATATTCTTCTCTAATTACATCTATCTGTTCTATGAGATACACAGGCAGTCTAAGCCCTACTTGTTGTTTTTGAAGTTGTGCTAAAGAGTGCATAGAAAAATCCTTTTAAAATTATATCTTTAATTATATACTATCTATATACATAAGTTAAACAGTTACTAATACACATCATCGTGACTTCCAATATCTACAAGAATAATCATATCATCGACAATAATAAAATCTATAATTATTCTATACTTCATATTTATAGAAACAGAAAAAAATTGTTTCATTTTTCCTTGAAGTTTATGAACTCTTAATGCAGGGTGTTGAGGATTATTTACCAAAAGTTCTATGGTTTTTTCATATTGAGAGTAAATATCTTTATGTTTTTTGAAAAATTTAATAGCTTTTTTCTCATAGCTATCATCAAAGATGATTTTATACATCAGTGATGGCTTCTTTTATTGTATCAAAATGTCTATTTATATCGGTATGGTAGTTACCTTTAGCAATATTTTCCATTACCTCTTTATGTGCAGTTTCAAGCTTATATGCTCTATATTCCTCATACTCTTCAAAAGGTATTACACAATATTTGTTTTTTCCTCTTACATTTATGATAACTTCAGAAAATTTATCTAGTAGAGTATCAAAAACAGAGACTCCTTTAGTTTTTACTTCATTTGCCATAATAACCATAACAATATCCTTAATAGTACTTTAAATAGTATTATAGCATATTAAACCCTAATCTCTCCACTCAAAAGCTTCTGTAACAGACCTTTTTTAAGTGTTTCATACTTCTCTTTTTTAGCTCTAAGCACTTCTAACTTTTCATCAGCAGTTGTTAAGATGGAGGCTATTTGTTTTTGTTCTTTGAGTGGTGGGAGTGGAATAAGTAAAGTCTTAATAATTGCTTGACTAATATTTGGTTGTCCTGCCCCTCTTCCTTGACTAATCAAATCATCTTTAATAAAGTGAAAATACTTCCAATAAAAATAGGGGTTAGCTATACTTTGATTGAATATGATAGCACAACAGGCTTGATTTGTTGAACATTCTGTTTTTAAGTAAGCTGTTCGTCCAATAGTTGCCCCATACATCGCAATAAGTAAAGTATCAACTGGAAACACTTTTGCTGATGAGTTAGCAACAGCTTCTTCTGTAATTTTTTCTTTTGAATTATAAATATAGCAATCTCTTAATTCGCCAGTTTTAATCCAATTAACCGTTCCATTCTTAAAATATTCTGCTTTTTTTCTTGATGGTGTTCCACCACTTGTTATTTTATCAGTTATAGGTGGTAGCTCAACAACCTCCCAACTCTCAGGTATCTTCCCAAGCTCACTATCCTTAAACTCACTATGTCCAATACCTTCACTTAGTAGCTTTTGGAGTAGCCCCTTTTTAAGAGTGTGGGCTTTTTGGATTTGTAACTCAATAGCATCTATCTTCTCATCAGCAGTTGATAAAATATCAGCTATTTTCTCTTGTTCTTTTAGTGGTGGGAGTGGGATTTTACATTCCAATACTTCATTTTTTCGTAGATTTGTTTGATTTACACCATCGTTAAACTTCAAAAAGTATCTATTACGGTTTAGTCTGTAAAATAGAAATAAAGGATTATCTTGAATAGCTTTTAGAGAACAAATTCTTTGATTGAGTGTATATCTATTATCTTTTTCAATATAAAAACATTTAGCAAGTGCCTTACCATTTGGTATATCACTCATAACTAAAACTATATCATTTTGCTTCAATGGACTTAAATTAGAGTTTGAAGATTTATATACATTTCCACTTGAAGCTATAAACTTTGAATTAACTACTATATACTGACCACTTTCATCAATAACTTTTTCGTGTCCTTTTCCATTTTTGAACTCAACTATATCATCAAGTTCAACAACCTCCCACTCAACAGGAATAACCCCAACCTCACTATTTTTATACCCCTCTCGCACCTTAATCATTTTTAAATTCTTTACTTTTAAAACTATTTTGGTTATAATTATCTTCTAAATTACCTGCTCGTTCAGGAAGCCCACTATTTTTGGTGGGAGTAAAATCTAACAATACTCCAAGCTTATCTTTAAGTTGGGCAAAATCATTTGCATTTATTTTACCAAGATTATCGTGAATTCTTTTTGTATCAAAAAGTCTCATTTGTGATAGGATGGCACAGTTATCTCTATTTTTTACTTTAAAATGAAAATAAAACTTACTTTTTTTTATGTTTGTTGTCAATGGAATACCATAAAATAAGTTAGCACTAAACTTTTTATAGACTAAAACAGGTCTTAAAAACTCCTCACCTTTTCCATTCTGTTCAAATCCAATATTTTCACCTAAATATATCCAATATATTTCTCTTTGTTTAATAAAAAATTTTTGATTATTATTTGAAATACCTTTTTTAACCTCATTCCACTCATCAAACTGTTTCATTTAAAACCCCCAAACTTTTCAAATAACCATTCAGCTTACTATCTATCTCTTGCTCTTTTACTTCAAGCTCTTGTATATCTTCCATAGTAGCTTTAATGTCAATGATAATCTCTTCATCACTTGTATCAATATATCGTGAAATATTTAAGTTGTAGTCATTCTCTTTTATTTCACTCATATCAACTATTCGCATAAACTTGCTCTTATCTTCAAGTCTATCATAGCTATCAACAATTTTACTTATGTTTTCAGTAGTCAGAGTGTTTTGATTTTTACCATCTTTGTATTCGCTTGAGGCATCTATAAACACAACTCTGTTTTTTAAGTTTTTAGATTTACTCTTGTTTATGATGATGATAGAAGCAGGAATACCCGTGTTGTAAAATAACTTTTCAGGAAGTCCAACGATGGCTTCTATGATGTCATCTTGAAGCATTCCTGTTCTTATCTTCCCCTCTGTTCCACCACGAAACAGTATACCATGAGGGAGTACTACACCCATCCGACCATCATTTTTAAGGACACTTACCATATGCTGAACAAACGCCAAGTCTCCATAACCTCGTGGAGGTATGCCATACTTAAATCTTCCATACTCATCGGAGACAACAGAGTTATATTTTGGTGCTATCTCTTTGCCTTTTTCATCTTGTTTTATGTCTATCTCTGCGTTTGCCCACCATTTTTTGAGTGAAAAAGGTGGATTTGCTATCACTCTATCGTAAGTCATAAGCTCGCCATCTTCTAAATGTTTTGGAGAAGAGAGAGTATCTCCCTTTCTTATGTCACTATCTTTGAAGTTATGCACAATCATATTTATCTTACAAATAGCCCAAGTGCTAAGGTTCTTCTCTTGACCATAAAGCGAAGCATCTACAAACTTCCCAACAACGCCACCATGAGATTTAATGTAGTTAGCACTTTGTATGAGCATACCACCACTTCCACAAGTAGGGTCATAAACACTATTTCCTGCTTGTTGTTTGATAAGGTTTACTACAAGCTTCACTACCTCTTTTGGCGTGTAGAACTCTCCACCTTTTTTGCCACCATCATCGGCAAATTCACGGATAAGGTACTCATAAGCAGAGCCTAAAATATCGGGATTATCAAGATGTTCATTAGCAAGAGAGTATTTGTTAAAGTGTTGCAGTAGTCTTTGCAGTAGGCTATCGGGAAGTTTCTCAGTATCTCCAAAATGAACAGCAGTCATCACACCTTCAAGTTGAGGGTTATGCTCTTCTATAAGTGAAAAAGCTTTATCAAGAGCTTGACCAATGTTCTCAGTTTTTTTAGTAAGTTCACTCCAATAAGCTTCATGTGGGATAAAAAATTGATGATAATCTTCATCAAGAAGTGCTTCTTCTAAACTTACGCCGTCATCAGTAACGGCAATATTTGCTTCTTCAACAAACTGGTCATTAGCACGTTTAAGAAAGAGTAAGCCAAAGATGTAGTTTTTAAAATCAGAACTATCAATATGCCCTCTCATTAAATCAGCACTATCCCATAGCCATCTCTCAAGTGTTTCAAGTGTAAGTTTGTTCATATTGATAAAGTCCTATAAATTATAATGTATCTATTATACAGGGTTTTAGTTTATAAGTAGCTATCCACTTTTAGTATCCTTCCATCTTCCATATATGCCGTTCTGTCAGCATATTTATAAATTCTATTATCGTGAGTTACGACTATCATAGAGACCCCTTTTTCTTTGGTTATTTTTTTGAGTAGTTGCATAACAACTTGACCAGACTGTTGATCGAGACTACTTGTTGGCTCATCACAGATGATAAGTTTGGGTTGATGGACTAAGGCTCTAGCGATGGCTATGCGTTGCTGTTGTCCACCACTTAAACTGTTTGGTTTACTATCTGCTTTATCGGCTAGTTCTACGGCGTTTAACATCTCTTTTGCTTGTTTGTGTGCTTCCTCTCTGCTCACTCCTGCGATGGTAAGAGGAAGTGCTACATTATCTATGCTACTAAGCGATGGCAAGAGGTTAAAAGATTGGAAAACAAAGCCAATATTTTCCCCTCGAAACGCTGTCTTATCTTCATCACTCATCTTACTTGTATCATTTCCTAAAATTTCACAATACCCCTCTTCAAAACTTAAAAGTGTACTTAAAACAGAGACAAAAGTAGTTTTTCCACATCCTGATGGACCAACAAGCATAAGGAGTTCATTTGCATACATATCAAGAGTTACTCCTTGCAGTGCTTTTACTTCAGCCTCTCCTGCATTAAATATTTTACTGATATTTTCACAATGAAGTATCTTTTTACTCATAAACTTTTCCCGAAGCGATGGCGTTTATAAGTGTTGCCTCTTTTACTTTTTGAGTCTGCATGACGATAATTTGTTTTTTCACATCAAGAGCTTGTTTTAGCACTTGTAAATAGGTGTTGAAATCTACATACTGTTTAAGGTAAGCTGTTTTTATAGTTGCCGCGCTCTCTTCATAGTCACTCAATGCTTTTTCTAAGATGGCTAACTGCTGAGAGGCATTTTCAAAAGATTCTCTATGTCCGATATACTCATTTTCTCTTTGGATTTTATAAGTAATAGTTTGTGCTTTAAGAGTGAGTGCTGAGACTTTAAGTGCCTCTGCTTCTTGAAAGTTTCCGCTATTTAAAGGCATATGCAGTGCGACTCCCACCGAGTAGTTATCTCCATACCCTGTTGGGTCATCTAGTTTTTGGTAGGCTACTCCTGCATCAAGTATTGGAAAGTAACTGTTATTCATTCCCTTTGCTTGTGCTACTTTTTTTTGTGCATCAATGGAGTTGAGTGTTGCTTGTGGATTGTGAGCTATAAAATCCTCTTTTGAGAAAAGTAGTTGTGTTGCAGTAAGGGTTGGTATGGCAACATGAGGAGCATAAAGATGTAACTGCTTTTTCATCTTCACAAGTGCTTGATTTTGAGCGACTATTTTTGTTTTAAGTGTTGTGAGTGTGTTTTTAAATCGTAAGACATCAAGCTTCGTCATATCTCCATGTTCGCCTAAGAGTTTGAGTTTTTTATAAATAGCTTCTTGTTCCATGAAAAGAGTTTGATGAAGTTCTAGTTCTTGTGAAGTACGATTGTATAGACTTACTAGGTTTACCAAGGCTATGAAAAGTTGCTCTTTTTTTGCATCAAGTTGTGCTTTTGTAGCTTTTTTATCTAAACGCAAAGACTCTATTTTATAGTTGTTTTTTCCAAAAATATCTATGGAATCACTCACAGATATATCAGTCGTGTTAAAGTTCCCTGTACTCGTTGGCAGGAGTTTCGCATGGGTGTTTTTGTAAACAACATCCACATTAAAGTTAGCATACTTTGAGTAGGACACGCCACTTTGAGAAATTTTATTTGATGACTCATAAAGCATGTAACTCTTTTCATACTGCAGGGTATGCAGCGCATCTTTATAAAAACTAGATATATCTGCTTGAAGAGTAAATGCGAAGAGGGAGAGAGTTACTATCTTTTTTAACATGATTTTTTCCTACATTTATTTTTATAATCATAGTATTTCTAGATGAAATGAAAATGAATTATCATAAATCTTAGTGACTTAAATCTTTTAACAATCCATCTTTTAAATCATAAATCAAGCCATGAACATGGAGTTCTTGGTCATTATCAATGGCATTTTGCACGATAGTTGTATTTAATATATTACGAACTTGCTCGACAACATTTAACTCACAGAGTCTATGATATCTCTCTTCTTTATCATCAATATTTTCTAATTCTTCTTCATGAAAACGGTACACATCTTTAATATGTCTAAGCCAGTTATCGATGAGTCCATGTTGTGTATTGTCCATAGCCGCTCGGATACCACTACAGCCATAGTGTCCACATACGATGATATGCTTGACTTTGAGGACTTCGACAGCATACTGGATGACAGAGAGGGCATTGAGGTCTGTATGAACAATAACATTGGCAATGTTACGATGGACAAAGACATCTCCCGGTGGTAAATCGATGATTTGGTTAGCAGGAACACGGCTATCGGAACAGCCTATCCAAAGGTAATCTGGATTTTGATGTTTAGAGAGTTTATAAAAAAATTGTGGGTCAGATGCTCGAATAGAGTCTGCCCATAGTTTGTTGTTTTCAAACAGTTTTGTGAGTTTTTTTGGGGTATGCATTAGGCTGCTCTATTTAAAGCACAAAACATAGCTTTTATGGATGCAATAGTAATGTTGGTATCTGCTCCTACACCAAAACAAGAGAGTGTTTTTTCATTTTGTATCTCTATATAAGCAATCGCTTTTGCAGAGCTTTTATCTCCGCAGGAGTGTTCAGAATAGGATTTGATAGTAAAATCATACTTATATTCTTTCATTAAGGCGTTTTTACATGCATCGATGGGACCATTGCCTTCACCCTCTGCTGTAATAGTTTGTTTATCATGTTTGTATGTGATACTACATTTAGAAATGCCATTGACTGAAGAGAGTGTTGCATTGATGAAACTTAAAGACTCTTTTGTGTGAAAATAGGTTGTTTCAAAAACATCAAGAATCTCTTTTGCATCGAGTTCAACACCTTTGGCATCACTTAAAGCTTGTACGATTTTTCCAATTTCAGGATGCATTGCTTTTGGAAGTTGGTAGCCATAATTTTTCTCTAAGATAAAAGCAACCCCTCCTTTCCCTGATTGAGAATTGATACGAATGATACTTTCATAGCTTCTTCCAACATCAGCAGGGTCGATAGGTAAGTATGGAACTTCCCAAAAAGGATCCTCTTTTGCTTCTTGATGTGCTAAGCCTTTGTTAATGGCATCTTGGTGTGAACCTGAAAATGCAGTATAAACAAGTTCGCCAACATAAGGGTGTCGCGGGTGTGTTGGAAGTTCTGTACATCGCTCTACTACATCTAAGACTTCATTGACATCCGAAAAGTTTAATTGAGAATCAATGCCTTGTGTTGTCATATTCATGGCAAGGGTAATGATGTCTACATTCCCTGTTCTCTCTCCATTACTCAAAAGTGTGCCTTCAACTCTATCTGCCCCTGCAAGTAAAGCAAGTTCAGTGGCTGCTACAGAAGTCCCTCTATCGTTATGAGTATGTGTTGAGATGATGACATTCTCACGATTGTCTAAATGTGCTGCCATCCACTCTATTTGGTCTGCATAGACATTTGGTGTTGCCATCTCTACTGTTGCAGGGAGATTAATGATAACGGGTCTTGTATCTGAAATACCCCAAGCTGCTGTGACTGCATTAGAAATTTCTGCTGCAAATTCTAACTCTGTTCCTGTAAAACTCTCGGGAGAGTACTCTAAAAAGATTTTACCATCGTGTTGTGCTTCATACTGTTTCACAAGTGCTACTCCATTGAGGGCAAGGGCTACAATCTCTTCTTTCGTTTTTGCAAAAACTATCTTTCTTTGTGCCACAGATGTGGAGTTATAAAGGTGAACGGTTGCTTTTTTTACCCCTTGTAATGCCTCAAAAGTTTTTGCAATCAAATGCTCACGAGCTTGAACCAAGACTTGTACGGTCACATCATCAGGAATAAGCTTGTCATCAACTAAGCGGCGTAAAAAGTCAAATTCTACTTTAGAAGCAGATGGAAATCCAACTTCGATTTCTTTAAATCCGAGTTTGAGTAAGAGTGCAAAAAGTTCAAGTTTTTTCTCCATGGACATAGGGTTGATAAGTGCTTGATTTCCATCTCTTAAATCAACACTACACCATTTTGGAGCTTTTGTTATAGTTTGGTTTGGCCATTGACGATTTGGCAAATCTATTTGTGGATAAGGTTTATACTTACCGTTAGGGATATGATTCATGACGAATCCTTTTACTTGAAAATTTATTAGCAGTCTCTTACATTACTAATAGTTTTGAAATTATAGCAAAATTTTACTGAGTGGGGAATGGAAGAATGATTGTAAAAAATGCCCCTTTGTCTGAGTTGTGAACATTGATGGTTCCATTGTTTTTATGGACAATTTGTTCACTCATATAAAGTCCTATTCCTGTGCCTTTTCCCTCTTGTTTTGTGGTAACATTGGGTTTGAAAACATTTGCAATAACATTTGCTGGGATGCCTCCTGCATTATCTTCTACTTCTATATATATTTTCTTATTTTCATCATAAATACGGACAGAGATGGTGCGGTGACGAATATCATGTTCGTTAAAAGCATCAATGGAGTTGTTAAAAAGATTTAAAAAGAGATGTTTAAATTCATTTTTGTTACCAAAAATTTTCACTTCATGGTCAAAGTTTGCATTTATGTGAACATTTTGTGCGATAAGTTCATCTTTCATGAGGACAAGTACATTGGCAAGGGTAGAGTGGATAAAAAAAGATTCATTTTTTGTAGAGGGACGTAAAAAGTTTCTAAATTCACTCAGTGTTGTGACCATATGGTCAATCTGTAATTGTGCAGTGGATTCTAAATCATCAATATAATCTGCATCTACAGTACCCTCTTTAAAATCAGTTTTAAGCATATCAAGAAGCATACTAATGGCATTGAGTGGTTGTTTCCATTGGTGTGCCACTGCATCTATCATTTCACCCATAGCAGCTAAACGCGACTGCTGTTCTATGATTTTATCTTTTGTTTTATCTTTTTGATTTTCGAGAATATTGTGCTTATCCCATTTTTTGAGAAAAAAGTTATTTTCTTTTTTGAGTTTTTGTATCTGTCTATCTTTTTCACTCAGAATATAAATAAGGGTGTAGATATCTTGGGAAGATTCGGAATTTTTTGCAGATTTAGCAATCTCGTCGATAATGGCTTGTTGTTTTTTTTGTTGCATAAATTCTCTAACTTAAAATAGGTTAAGATAATTATAGCAAAAAAAAGTTTAACCCTCACACAAGTGAGAGTTAAGAGGGTTTAGAAAGTGACTAGCACTGGTATGTAGTTTTAAACTCATAAGCAGTTGGACGACCTTCGTCAGGGAATACATCACGCTCAAATCTGTATGCTTGGTATGCATCGATAAGTTCTTGAGAAAACACAGGTTTAAGGAAGTCATTATCTCCGATAAGACCTTCAAGTGCTTCACGAAGTGTATGAGGCATAAGTGGAATTTTTCTCTCAGCAATCTCTTCAGGAGTAAGTTCAAATAAATCTTCATCCATTGGACCAACTGGTGTAGTTCCTTCTTTGATACCATCAAGACCAGCCATCATCATTACAGCAAATGCAAGGTAAGGACAGCTTGAGCTATCTGGGAAACGCATCTCTAAACGAGTCGCACCTTCACCTGCACCATAAGGAATACGGCATGCAGCAGAACGATTTTTTGCAGAGTAAGTAAGAATACTTGGTGCTTCAAAACCTGGTAAAAGTCTTTTGTATGAGTTTGTAGATGGGTTTGTAAATGCAGAAACTGCAGCAGCATGTTTGAAGATACCACCAGCATAGTTAAGTGCCATATCTGAAAGGTTTCCGTAGTTACCTTCTTTATAGAAAAGGTTTTTACCATCTTTCCAAAGTGATTGGTGAACATGCATACCATTACCATTATCACCAAACATTGGTTTTGGCATAAATGTAGCTGTTTTACCGTTAAGGTGTGCAATCATTTTTACAACATATTTGTATTTCTGAACATTATCAGCAGCACCGATGATGTCAGAGTAAACGATACCAATCTCATGTTGCCCTTGAGCAACTTCGTGGTGACCTAGAACAACTTCAAGACCAACTTGTTCAAGTACTTGCATCATCTCAG
>Ga0256829_1003255_pt1 | contig 11399 bp, 15 predicted proteins | sample 131447metaG_FD_185979 | JGI IMG/M metagenome (GOLD analysis project Ga0256829, IMG submission 185979) | Hydrothermal vent microbial communities from Lau Basin, Pacific Ocean - 131-447 | ecosystem: Environmental > Aquatic > Marine > Hydrothermal vents | place: Pacific Ocean: Lau Basin | collected... | reverse complement strand
AACACCTCTTATAAAAGCAAGCGAGACTATAGGTAAAGTTCTTAAAAAAGATGATATAGTTATCTATGAAAGTACAGTTTACCCAGGGGCTACAGAAGAGGTATGCGTACCAGTACTTGAAAAATTTTCAGGTATGAAATTTAACCAAGATTTCTTTTGTGGATATTCTCCAGAGAGAATCAATCCCGGAGATAAAGAACATACAGTTACAAAGATACTCAAAGTAACATCTGGTTCAACTCTTGAGATAGGCAAAAAAGTAGATGCACTTTATGCAAGCATCATCACTGCTGGAACTCACTTAGCACCTACTATAAAAGTGGCAGAAGCAGCCAAAGTTATAGAAAACTCTCAAAGAGATATAAATATAGCATTTGTAAATGAACTAAGCATGATATTTAACCGTTTAAACATCGACACAAATGCAGTACTAGAAGCTGCAGGAACGAAATGGAACTTTTTACCATTTAGACCAGGTTTAGTAGGCGGTCACTGCATAGGTGTTGATCCTTACTACTTAACTTACAAAGCACAAGAAGTAGGCTACAACCCAGAGATAATCCTATCAGGAAGAAGATTAAATGACAGTATGGGCATCTATGTAGCTTCTCAAGTCATAAAACTCCTTATTAAAAAAGGTCATAAGATAGATGGTTCTAAAGTACTTGTGATGGGTATAACTTTTAAAGAAAACTGCCCAGACATAAGAAACTCAAGAGTTATAGATGTCATAAAAGAACTTCAAGAGTACGGCTGTGATGTAGATGTAACGGACCCTTGGGCAGATCCAAAAGAAGTTAAACACGAATACGGAATTGATTTAATTGATAATGGAAAATTGAAAATTGAGAATTATAGTGCAGTGGTTTTAGCAGTTGCACATGATGAGTATAAAAATCTCAATTCTAAATTATCAACTGTCAATTCTCAATTAGTTATTTATGATATTAAGTCTATTTTGGATGAGAGTGATGGGAGATTGTAATTGATAGCTAAAAAGTTTATCAACAAAAAGAGGTAAACAATCTTACTTCTTGATGAAGTTACAAGTGCATTAGATAACAAAACGGAGGCTAAAGTTATGGATGAAATATATGAGATAAGTAAAGATAAAACTTTTATAATAATAGCCCATAGACTTAGTACTATAGATAGGTGAGAAAAGGTTTATAGATTGGAAAGTGGAAAGATACAAAATAAAAATAATAGTATGGTTAGCAATATATCATGATAAGTAAAACATCTAATACTGCATTTGTTGTATTGAATTATAAAACATCATATGACGCTATAGCTTTAGTGGAAAATATTGCAAAACAATTATGGCATAAAGATATAAAAGTGTACATTGTAGATAATGATTCAAACGATGAGAGTATAGAAAAATTTAAAAAAATAAAATCAAATATTAATATTGAGTTGATAGAGTCAAAAATAAATTTAGGCTTTGCAAAAGGAAATAATTTAGGAATAAAAAAAGCTTTATTGGATGGTTTTCAATTTATTATAGCTTCAAATAGTGATATCCTGATAGAAAACCAGCCTGATTTTTTAGAAAAAATTTATAAAATATATGAAGAAGATCATAATATTGCAGTTATTGCCCCTACAATCAAAAATCTTGATGGTGTTTATCAAAACCCTTTTAGAAAAAAGAGATTTTCATTTAAAGAAATCATAAAAATGAAGTTTTTTTATCTATCAGGTTTTTATAAATTATATTATTTGTTGAGAGTATATATTTTTTATGGATTAATAACATATATGGCTCAAAAAAGGGTACAAAGAGCAATAGAGAACTTTAGTAATAACCAAGTTCCATCAAGTGGATATATTTATGCACCTCATGGAAGTTTTTTAATTTTTACACCTACTTTTTTAAAATATTTTGATGGATTTGACAATAAAACCTTCTTGTATTGTGAAGAGTTTATTTTAGCTGAAAAGCTAAGACAGAATAATTTAAAATGTTGGTATGAAAATACATTAAATATACTACATAAAGAGTGTCAAAGTACAGAAAAAGTTGTAAAAAATTATAAAGAAAAGGTAAAATTTACTTTGCAACACACTTTTGAGAGTTGCAAATATTTTGCAAAAATTATAAAATTAGGTCATTGATAATGAAATATAAGTTTACTGTTTTTACACCAACCTATAATAGGGCATATACATTGCAAAGAGTATTTGATTCTTTAATGAGTCAAACGATTTATCACTCTAACTTTGAATGGATTCTCATTAATGATGGCTCAACGGATAATACTGATGAATTAGTTGAAAAATTTATTTCTGAAGCAGATTTTGATATTAGATATATTAAACAAGAAAATAAAGGTAAGAATTATTGCCATAACAAAGCTATTAAACTAGCACAGGGAGAACTATTTTTAATACTAGATAGTGACGATGCAATTACTCCTGAATGCATGGATGTTTTTTGGAGCTATTGGATGGAGATATCTAAAGAGAATAAAAAAGAGATATATGGAATAAGCTGTTTATGTAAAAATGGATATGCAGGTTCGCTTATAGGTCATAAGGTGGAAGAAGGATTGATAGCAGATACTTTCATGTGGAAACATAAAAATAAAATATATTTCGATGCATGGGCAGCGCTTAATACGGTAGTTTTTAAAAGATATCTTTTTCCAGAAATAGAAAATATTAAATTTATACCTGAAGCTTATCTATGGGATAAAGTTGGTAAAAATCGAAAAATATATTCTACAAATGAAGTTTTAAAGATTGTTTTTTATCAAAATGATGGTTTTTCTAAAAACATAATCGATAGTTATATAAAGCACTCTAAAGGCAGATATATGTATCATAAAATGGTTATAAATGATTTATTTTGGGAATTATTAAAAGCAAATCCTATAAGATTATTAAAAGATTTTATTCAATTTGGAAGGATGGGATTTCATCGTGAATGTAGTGTAAAAAAAATGATGAAAGATATTAATTCAAGATATAAAGTAGTTTTTTTTATTTTTATTGTTTTTTTATCATGGTTTTTTTATAAAACTGATATAAGGAGCAAGGGAAATGTATGAAGAAAAAGAAAAAAGTTATTTTGAGAGTGTGAGAGTTGAGCTTTTAGAGTTGATTCCAGAAAAAAATAGACAAGGAAATATGCTTGAAATAGGAGCTGGTAGCGGATCTACTCTTATCCATGCAAAACAAAATGGATATGCTAAAAAAATATATGGTATTGAGTTAAATAAAATAGAAAATAGCTATCAAAACAGTGATGAGTTTGAAGAGTTCTTGATTGGCAATGTTGAAACTATGAAACTACTATTTAAAAAGAATCAATTTGATGTTATCTTGTGTGGTGATTTGTTAGAGCATCTTACAGACCCTTATACTCTTGTTAGTGTATTAAAAAACTATCTAAAAAACGATGGTGTTTTTATTGCTAGTTTGCCAAATATTAGATATTTTTCTATTTTGAAAGATTTAGTTATTAATGGTGATTTTAAATATACAGAAAGAGGTATTTTAGACAAAACACATCTAAGATTTTCTGTAAAAAAAATATGGTTGATTTATTTGTTCAAAATGGATATAAAATTGACAGTATAATTTCAAATATAGAATTAATAGGAAATAAATCAAAAATCTTCAATAAATATACAGGTAAAATATTTGAAGAGTTTCTAACACCACAATATTATATAGTTGCCAAGCAATATGAAGAAAAATAGTCTTGTATCAATTGCAATGGCAACATATATTGGTGAAAAGTTTTTAGAAGACCAATTAGATTCTATTGTCAATCAAACATATAAAAATTTAGAGATAATCATTTGTGATGATTGTTCGACAGATAATACAATTAATATTATTAAATATTTTCAAAAAAGAGATAGAAGGATTAAACTTTATCAAAATAAAAAACAGTTAGGAGTTTTAAAAAACTTTGAAAAAGCGATTTCATTATATAGCGGAGAGTATATTGCTATTAGTGATCAAGATGATATTTGGATTGCTAATAAGATAGAAATAATGCTTTCTGAAATAGAAGAAAATATTTTAATTTATCATGATGATACACTGATTGACAGATCGGGTAAGTTACTTCATAATTCATTTTTCCAATCAAATGAAATATGTATAAATAAAAACTATGATACGAGAGCTTTGTTTTTAGATAATTGGATTTTAGGACATGCATGTATGTTTTCTTTCAAATTAAAAGAAGATATATTGCCAATTCCTTTTGAAATAGAGCATTATGATATGTGGATAGCGATTGTTGCTTCTAAAATGGGAAAAATAAAATACATTGATCGACAGTTAGTTTTATGGAGGCAGCATGGGACTAATACATCAGGGAGTAAAATAGCAACAAGAGGACTTTGGCAAAAAATTTTCAAGCCTATTGACAACTCTACATTAATTCAGTGGAATAAAAAGCGTATTGAAAGATTAAAGTTTTTAAAAAAGCAGAAATCATTAAATGACTTAGATAAGTTTCTTGATGAGGCTATAAACTATTATATACTTTCATCAAGATTACGGGCATTTATTTTTGCTTTATTAAATATAAAATTTATTGTTCAAAAAAAGGGTTTTTTGAGAAAGGTTAAATATATACTTCTTCCATTTGTTGCTCCTAGGATTAAGGATGTTTAAAGTTACAATTATGATACCAACTTATAATCAAGAAGATTATATTGTGGAAGCAATTCAAAGTACACTTTCTCAAAACTATCAAAATTTAGAAGTGGTCGTTTGTGATGATTGCTCACAAGATAATACTTGGAAACTTATCAACTCTATTAAAGATAAACGATTAAAAGTCTATAAAAATAAACAAAATATTGGAAGAGTCAAAAACTATAGAAAACTTTTATATGAATTATCAACAGGTGATTTTGTTATAAATCTTGATGGAGATGATTATTTTATAAACAATATGTATATAAAAAAAGCAGTAGAACTAATTAGACAATATGACTTAGATTTAGTTTTTTCAAATCAAACTATAGGATATAAAGATAAGCAAAAAAGTACCAATATGAATTTACCAAAAGTTATGGACGGAAATTGGTTGTTTTTAAATTATGGTAAAAATGGAATACACATTCCCCATATGACAGCTTTATACAAACGAAAGAAGGCTATGCAATTAAATTTTTATAGTAAAGATATTATTAGTTCAGATTGGGAATCGATATTAAGATTTATTATTAATTCAAAAGTAGGGTTTATATCTGAAAATACAGGTGTATGGAGACAAATTGATGGTTCAGAGAGCAAAAGTAGTAATATTGATAAATATTTGATAAATATTGACCAATTAGTATCTGTTTCTACCTATGCAGAAGCTTTTTTTAATGAAAAGAAGATTATTACTTGGCAAAATAGAATAATTAGTAATTTTTTAAAAGATATACCATATAGTGTTATGAGTTGTAATGTAAAAAAAATTATTAACTATGCGTATAAGAATTTATCTATTACTGAATTTATTAGTTTTATACTGCATTATAGATTTCTAGGAAAAATTTTATTAGGAAAAATCAATACTAGTTACTCAAGATAACCTATAATTTTTCTATCGAGAAAATGGTAAAAAATACAGAAAACAGTTTGAATACTATGATATAACATCCTTATAGTTACAACAAGGAGTAGAAGATGTTGGTATATGGCATAAGAAAAATCACTACAAATCCAACACTTATCACAAAAAGTAAAGATATAGTTAAAATATTGGATAATAAAACTAAAAAAGCTAGAGCTTATGTTGTACCTGCAATTTATGAAGAGGAAATAAAAAAATTTATAAAAGATTTGGAATATAAAAAATGGGTTAATAATAAATGCTTTGATGCTAAAAGTGTGTTACTTGGGGTAGCATAAGAGGTGGAATAAAAAGAAATTTTGAACTGGTCTTGACATTTGGGGATATTATAGTCGGTTTCAATGCAAAAAATAGCAACCTTTTAGAAAGAATGCCAAAAAAAGGGAAGAAATATTAACAAAAAACAATTTGACAAATAATTATCAATGTTGTATGATACATCAAATCTGACAAAGGATAAAATATGACAACTAAAATGGGTATTAGAGACATAACAAGAAATTTTAGTATTTTAGATGAGTATGATTATGTGGAAATAGAAGATAAAAAGACTCATAAATTAAAAGGAATGTTTATATCTGAGAAATATGTAGATGAAGTAAAGAATATATTGAAGAAAAAAATTTCACAAGAAAAACAAAAAAGATTAGATAAAATAATGAAATATGCAGGAAAATTTGAGATGGAAGATAGATTTAAGGGATTGGAAGGAATTGATTTAAAGACTGAGTTGGCAAAGGCTAAGTGTGGGATGTAAAAAAATATTTTTAGATGCAAATATTATTTTAGATTTTCTAAATAAGAATAGAATAAATCATAACAAGGCCAAAGAGTTGATTTACTATCTTGAGGTAGAAAATTATGATATTGTAATCAGTGAAGATATGATTACAAATATTTATTATATAAACAAAGATAAAAAACAGGTTTTAAGCTTTATAAAAGAGGTAATAATAGATAGTTGGGAAATTGTAGATTTTGGATTAGATATAATCAAAAAAGCTACAGATTATTGCATTAAAAATAACAGTGATTTAGAAGATACTTTACAATGTTTTTGTGCTAAAAACAATAGTTGTGATATATTTTTGACAAGTGATAAAAAATTTATAAATTGTGGTATAGAGATTTTGGATTATGATGGATTTTTAAATAGTTATTGACAATAGTATATAATAATAGTACAATATTTACTAATTATAAAATAGGAGAAAAAATGCTTGTAATTAGTTCCAGTGATATAGTAAAAAAACCATCATATGTAACAAGACCTACAGATATAACTTTTGTGGAGGATGCAAAAAAGCATATAACAAAAAGTGTTGTACTTCCTTATGAACTATATGAAAGAGTAAGGGAAAAAATAGAGGATGAAAATTACTTGATGAATAATCAAAAAGCTTTAAGCAAAGAGGCATATAGTGAGTTTTTAGAGATTGAGTCAGTAAGTGAAGAGCTATGAGTATAAAAAGAGGTGAAATATACTTAGTAAATTTTGGAAAAAAGTATAATAGTGAATTTGGTAAGATTAGACCTGCTTTAATTATACAAAATGATATAGCAAATAGAAATATTGATAAAGTAGATTTTAAAGGAGTAACTGTTATACCAATATCTACAAATCTATATGGTGGTGATTTGCGAGTTATGATACAAAAAAGAGATAAGCTAGAGAAAAATAGTGAAATATGTATCAATGAACTTTGTACTTTAGATATGAGTAGAATATATTTTGATAAATTATTAACATCATTGACCTCTCAAGAGCTAAAAGAGGTAGAATTTAAACTTTCTAGACATTTGGAGATATAATGATAAATATTTCACTTGACAATCAAAATGAAAATTATTTGGGCTAATGTAAAATAAAGTAATTATAAATATAAAAGGAAAATATATTAAATATGTGCGGAATAGTTGGATTTAATAGTAAAAAAACAGATACTTTAAATAATATGCTAAAAAGCATAAATCATCGTGGCCCAGATGATAGTGGTATTTATGAAGAGGACGATATCTCTTTGGGGCATGTAAGACTTTCTATCCTTGATCTCTCTGCTCATGGACATCAACCAATGATATATGAAAATCTAGTAATGGTATATAATGGCGAGGTATATAATTTTAAAGATATAAAAAAAGAGCTTATAGAGTTTGGATATACATTTACAAGTCAAACAGATAGTGAAGTGATACTCAAAGCTTATCATAAATGGGGCATAAAAGCTGTTGATAAGTTTATAGGTATGTTTGCTATAGCAATTTATGATAAAAATAGTAAAGATTTAGTTTTGATTAGAGATAGAGTAGGAGTGAAACCTCTATATTATTATTTTGATGGAAAAGATTTTATTTTTGCAAGTGAATTAAAGCCTATAATGGAGTATAAAAAAGATTTACAGATAAATAAAGATGCACTTTATGAGTTTTTTCAGTTTGGATATATCTCTTCAAATTTATCTATTTTTGAAAATTGCTATAAAGTTCCACCGGGACATTTTTTAAAATTGAGAATTGAGAATTTAGAATTGAAAATTGAGGAGTACTGGTCTGTTTTGCCTTATTTTCAAAAGCCAAAATTTCAAAAAAGTGAAGATGAACTTATAGATGAATTAGAAAATCTACTAATAGATGCTTTTAGTTTGCGAATGGTAGCAGATGTGTCAATAGGAGTATTTTTAAGTGGAGGAATTGATAGCTCAATAGTTGCAGCGATTTTGCAAAAACATTATGGAAATATCCATACATTTACCATAGGTTTTAAAGAAGCTAAATACAATGAAGCAACTTGGGCGAAAAGGGTAGCAAACCATCTTGGAACAAACCATACAGAAAAATATCTAAGTAGCAGTGAAGCAAAAAGGATACTTGAGCATTTTGTGGATATCTATGATGAGCCTTTTGGAGATAGTAGTGGCATACCTACTACTTTAGTATCTCAAGTTGCAAAAGAAAATGGTATAAAAGTAGTTTTAAGTGCTGATGGTGGAGATGAGATTTTTTGTGGGTATGAGAGATATTGGTATAGCTATGCCATTGGCAACAAGATATTAAAACTTCCAAAGTTTGCAAGAAAATCATTAGCTAAGATAATGGATATAGTAGGTGTTCAAAATGCCTCTAAACTTTTTAAAATCAAAAATTTTGAACATAAGTATAACCAACTAAGCGAGATGTTAAAAGATGATAACTGGAAGAGTATATATGAAAAACTTATACATAATTCAAAAAACTATGAAATAAAAGAACTTTTAGGTCTCATTAAAGATATAGATGAAAAAAGCTTTAAAATTGGAGAAAAAGAAAACCCTATGCAAGGTATGATGCTGTGGGATTATCATAGGTATTTGGTAGATGATATTCTTACAAAAGTTGACAGAGCTACAATGAGTGTAAGTATTGAAGGAAGAGAGCCTTTGCTTGATCATAGAATTGCAGAATTTATGGCACAAGTTCCGTTTGAATTAAAATATAAAGATGGTACCAGCAAATATCTTCTTCGTAAAGTGCTTGAGAGATATTTGCCAAAAGAATTGATTGAGCGACCGAAGATGGGGTTTGGTATTCCTATGTTTGAATGGTTTAGTAGTGATTTGAGAAATTTATTTGACACTTATTTTCAAAAAGAACAATTTGACCATGGTTTGTTGAATTTTGATTATCTTGAAAAAGAGTATGAAAAGCTAAAAGAAAATAGAGCTTTAAATATCAATAAACTTTGGTTTGTTCTTGTGTTTGCTATGTGGTATGAAAAATATATGGGAAAAAAGTGAAAACAAAAATATCTATCTTAATCTACTCGTTAGCATCAGGTGGGGCTGAAAGGCAAGTGTCTATTTTATTGGAATCCTTACAAGATAAATATGACCTCACACTTGTTCTTATGAATGATACAATTTTTTATACTATTCCAAAAGATATAAAGGTAGTATATCTTGAAAAATCAAAACCCGTTGAAAATGGATTTAAAAAGCTTATAAAACTTCCTTTTTTAGGATGGAAATATAAAAAAATTTTGAAAAAAAATAACATAGATATATCGTTTAGTTTTATGACAAGACCAAATTATATCAATATTTTTTCTAAACTGTTTGGGAGTAAGGTTAAAACTATTATTAGTGAGCGTTCACACTTTTCATTGCAGTATTCTTACAACAATTTACAGTCATTTATCAATAAAATATTGGTAAAGTTATATAACTATGCTGATATGGTTATTGCAAATTCAAAAGGCAATGCTCAAGATTTAAGATTGAGTTTTAATATATGCACAAAAATTCAAACTATTTGTAATGCTATTGATATCCAAAAGATAGATATTTTGCAGAGTGGAGCTATAAATGTAAAGACTAAAAAGTTTGTATTTGTAACAATTGGTCGATTAGATGTAGGGAAAAATCATCAAATGATTATAGATGCTATGAAGTCTGTTGATGCTATGCTGTGGATAATAGGAGATGGAGAGTTAAAAAATAATTTAGAATTGATAATTGATAATTTAAAATTAAAAGATAGAGTAAAGTTATTGGGTAGGCAAAAAAATCCTTATAAGTTTTTATCAAAAGCTGATTGTTTTGTATTTGCATCCAATCACGAAGGCTTTCCAAATGTATTGCTTGAAGCATTGGCCTGCGGACTACCAGTCATTTCGACAGATTGTAAAAGTGGACCAAGAGAGATATTGTCTCCAAGCAGCGATATATGGGTTCAATTACAAAATGATATAGAGTTAGCCAAGTATGGTATCTTAACTCCAGTTGGCAGTACCCTAAAATTAAAAGAAGCTATGAAGTTAATCATGAATGATAATGAATTGAGACCCAAATATAAAAAACAATCTAAACAAAGAGCGGAAGATTTTAAAATAGAAAAAATTATAAAACAATACGAGAAAATTTTATGTATGGGAAGGAATTAATTTTTTTTCTTGAGGATATTATAGTTAAACAGGGTTAGAATATTTAAATAAAATATAAGTATATATTTGATAATATGTACATATATTGGAAAGGAGATTGCTATGTTGGAACTTGGTATTTCTCAGGCTCAGGCACAATTTACGAAGCTTTTAACGCAAACTGTATTTATAGTAGATAAAAAAGTGCATAAAAAAAAGGCTGTTATAATGCCCTATGAAGAGTATGAGAGATTAATAAGAAAATCTTACACAAAAGAAGATATAAAGAGTGGTTCTTTTGATCGATTTGTGGGGATGCTTGATAAAAATTTTAAGACAGATGATGTAAAGTATAATGAGATTGTTAAGTGAAGCTATTTATCGATACAAATATCTTTCTTGATTTGATTTTAAAAAGGGATGCCTACAAAGAGGCTTTGTTGATTTTTAATGCGATAGAAAAAAGGATATTTGAAGCTTTTGTATTGGATATAACACTGTTAAACATCGACTATATCGCAAAAAAACAGGTTAAAGACATAAGATCATTTATAAATATTATAAATAAAAATTTTAAAGTTTTAGGCGGTTCAAACAGTTTGATAGAAGAAGCGTTATTGGTTAAAAATATGGATTTTGAAGATAATTTGCAGTATGTTTGTGCTAAAAAACATAACTGTGATTTGATTATTACAAATGATAAAAAGTTTTTTTCCGCAAACATCAAAACATTAACCGGTTATGAATTTGTAGCCGCTTATCTAAGCTGATACTACCCTTCAAGCTGTAAGAGTTAAATACTTAAGAAAGAAATAGATATGAAAAATATATTATTTATAATTACAAAATCTGAAAACGGCGGTGCGCAAAAGTGGACGAAAGAGCAGATAGAAATTTCTAAGAGCA
>Ga0256829_1003254_pt1 | contig 11399 bp, 7 predicted proteins | sample 131447metaG_FD_185979 | JGI IMG/M metagenome (GOLD analysis project Ga0256829, IMG submission 185979) | Hydrothermal vent microbial communities from Lau Basin, Pacific Ocean - 131-447 | ecosystem: Environmental > Aquatic > Marine > Hydrothermal vents | place: Pacific Ocean: Lau Basin | collected... | reverse complement strand
AGCGCTGTACTACAGATCACAGCTGGCGCAGGAGGCACGGAGAGTTGCGACTGGGCACAAATGCTTATGCGCATGTATCTGATGTGGGCAGAAAAGAAAGGGTTTAAAGTAAAAGAATTAAATTTTCAAGCGGGAGATGTAGCTGGTGTAAAAACCGTTACCTTAGAGATCGATGGAGAATACGGATTTGGTTGGTTAAAAAGTGAGAACGGTGTTCACCGCTTGGTGCGCATCTCTCCTTTTGACAGCAATGCAAAACGCCATACGAGTTTTGCTTCGGTCTATGTTTATCCACTTGCCGATGACAGTATAGAGATAGATATAAATCCTGCGGATATCAGCTGGGATTTTGCGCGATCTAGCGGTGCCGGTGGACAGAACGTGAATAAAGTGGAGACCAAAGCGATCTTGACCCACCACCCTTCTGGGATCGTGATACACAATAGTGAAACGCGGTCACAGCTGGAGAATCGTGAAAAGGCCATGCAGATGCTTAAATCGCAGCTGTATGAGATAGAACTCAGAAAACGTCAAGCTGCCAGAGATCAGATCGAATCTGAAAAGAAATCCATCGAATGGGGCTCACAGATCAGAAACTACGTCTTGCATCCGTATAAATTGATCAAAGACGTGAGGACCAATTACGAGAGCGGTAATACAGATGCCGTTCTAGACGGAAATATAGACGAATTCTTAAAGGAATATTTAATGATGACCGGGCAAGAGAAACCGGCCGACGAACTTTAGAATATGTATAAAATTGCAGTTTTAGGTCCGATCCCAAGGGATCATATAGTCACACACCACGGAGAAGTGATCCAAAAATACGGAGCAGCTACCCATACGGCCATAGCCTTGTCCAAACTTTTGGGCGACCAAGGCGTTGTGTATCCGGTAACGCATGTTCGCAAAGTGGACTATCAGGGTGTACTCGATGTATTGGCTCCCTATGAAAACATCAATACAGATCATATCTCTGCTGCTAGTGACCAAGGCGATGTGATCCAACTACAGTTCTTAGATCAGAATAACAGAAAAGAAAAACAAACGGCCTTTATGCCGCCAATAACCCCAGAAGATGTAGCGCCACTGCTGGATTGCGATGTTTTTGTCTGTGTCCCTGTTACCGATTTCGAAGTTCCTTTAGAGACTCTACAATATATAAAGAACAACAGTGAGGCCACCGTGGTTTTTGATGCCCATGGCCCCACCACTGCCCTGACCCATCGCGGAGATCGCGTGACCAAGTTTTGGGTGGATCGCGACCGTTGGCTTCCCTATATCGATGTTTTGAAGATGAATTTGGAAGAGGCGAATTGCAGCTGGTTTAAGAACGAATACGATCTGGGTGAATTGGCTACGCACGACGCCATGAGCGAATCGCAACTCCCGGAATTTGCCTCGCATTGTTTAAAACAAGGACTAAAATCGCTCTATGTGACCTTGGATGCACGCGGCGTGATGGTCTACAGCCTAAAAGCCGGCGAGCTCCATGCCGAGCACGTTGCCCCAGTCATAGTGGATCATGTAGTAGATACCACGGGTTGTGGAGATTCCTTTGCCGGAGGGATTGCCTTTGGTCTGTTAGAAGAAGACACGGCCTATGTCAAAGCGGCACAATACGGCAATGCCATGGGAGCACAGCGCACTCAAGGAAAGACATTTGAAGTGTTCCGCTCGCTTGCAGAGACCGATGCAATGATCGTGGCCGGTCATATTTCGGGTAAATCTCCAAAAGCGTAAATACGGGCTATGGGTATAAAGCCACAACCTTTATCTCAGATCAAAAAGGAGTTAAATCTTCAAGACAGAGATAGTCTTATAAACCTCTGTTTGGAACTAGCTCGTTTTAAGCGAGACAATAAGGAAATGTTGAGTTATTTGCTTTTTGATCGGCAAGATGAGGAAAGCTACATTAGCGCCCTTCAGGCCCATATGGATCAAAACTTTGACAGCATAAATACCCAATCTCATTATTATATAAAGAAAAGCGTACGCAAGATCTTAAGGGAACTGCGTCGATTTATAAGATACTCCAACCGAAATGAGACTGCGGTGGAATTGCTCATGCACTTCTGTTATCGCATGACCTTAATAAAACCAACAATTTTCGAGAATCGTGTTTTGACCAATATATTCTGGCGACAGATCCACCTGATCGAACAAAAGATCGAGAAATTGCACGAAGATCTCCAGCACGATTACACCTTAGAATTAGAAGCTTTAATAAAACCTTATGCCAATGATCACCATATATCATAATCCGCGTTGCAGAAAATCTAGAGAAGGACTACAAGCATTGGAGGCAAGTGGCCTTGCCCATAAAGTGCGCTTGTATTTGAACGATCCTTTAACAGCTGCGGAGTTGACCCAGCTGCTCGGGCAGCTTGGGATAACGGCAGAGGCCTTGATCCGTAAGGGAGAAGCTATCTGGAAATCTGATTTTAAAGGTAAAAGCTTGTCAGAAAAAGAGTTAATAGCTGCTATGGTAGCGCATCCGAAGCTGATAGAGCGTCCTATTTTGAGCGATGGACAAAAAGCTGTGGTCGGTAGACCTATCGATGCGGTTCAAGATTTTTTACAAAACATTATACAACATTAACAAAATGTTGGCTTAGCCGCGTGATTTATCGGTCTAACTTCGCCGGAAATTACCCATCATGCAGCTAAAATCGCTAACCTATTTTATCCTACTCCTGCTTTTTTCGCAGTTGAGTTTTGGACAAGCCAATGCCCGCAACTATACCGTAAAAGGATTAATAGTTGATGAGCAAACCAGACAACCCTTAGAATTTGCCACCGTTTCCTTTTTTAACGCTACCAATGATCTGGTTGCCGGAGGAATCACTGAAATAGATGGTAAGTATTCGATCTCTGTACCAGAGGGCGTTTACACCATTCAGTACGATTACATCTCCTACAAAACAGTTAGGAAAGAAAATGTCTTGGTGAACAAGAACACTGAATTGCCGCCAGTGGCCATGGCTCTGGACGCTGCAAGTTTGGACGAAGTAGTCGTTACTGCAGAGACCACAGAGGTTGTGGTGCGCTTAGACAAGAAGATCTATAATATTGGGAAGGACCTTACTACCAGCGGAGCTACAGTTAGCGACGCTTTAAACAACGTACCTTCGGTAACTGTAGATGTAGATGGCGCTATCAACCTTAGAGGAAACGGCAATGTTCAGATCTTGATAAACGGAAGACCAAGTGCCCTTGCAGGCTTTGGAAATACGGATGCACTTAGACAATTGCCAGCAGAGACCATTGAGCGCGTAGAGGTGATCACTTCTCCTTCTGCTCGTTATGATGCCGAAGGCTCCGCAGGAATCATAAACATTGTACTTAAAAAAGATAAGAACCTAGGTTTTAACGGCTCTATCATTACCAATGTTGGTTTCCCTTGGGGAAGCAGTCTTACCGGTAATATCAACTACCGCCAAAAGAAATTCAATATTTTTAACACCACTTCGGTACGCTATCAGGAATCTCCAGGAAACGGTTTCTTTAGCAATAACTTCTTTATAGATGGTGTTGAGAATCCGCTAGTAATAGAAGATCGCGATATCGATCGAATCCGCAGAGGGATCACTACCAACTTGGGAGTGACTTATAATTTGACCGATCGGTCTACCATTACTGCTTCCGGATTTTACAGAACCGGAAACGACGATTCTAGAACTGCAAACTTTACAGACGAGTTCAACGCTTCTAACGAGCTCGCTGAATCGACAGTGCGTATAGAAGATGAGGCAGAAACTGGAGATAGTTACCAAGTTGCCTTGAATTATACCAATAATTTCAATGACGAAGGCCACAATCTGGCCATTGATCTGCAGTACGATACGCGAAACGAAGTGGAATCCAATTTTATTGGCGAGCGCAATGCATTCCCAGATATGGAAACACTTCCGGCCGAAGATATTACCACAGACGAGTCTCGCGACAATTATTTGTTGCAGGCGGACTATGTTTTACCAATCGGCGAAAACGCCCAATTCGAAGCGGGTTATCGCGGACAATTCCGCGAAACAGTGACCGATTTTGAAGTGTTGGAAGAAGTTGGCACTAGCGGTGTATTTGAACGCAACGGAAACCTGTCTAACGTATTTACCTTTAGCCAAGACGTCAATGCGATCTACACCCAGTACGGAAATAAGTTTGGCAAGTTCTCTTTCTTATTAGGACTTCGCTACGAATCTACTCGCCAACAAGGAGAGGTATCTGATTTCGACCCAACGGTAGGCGATGATTTCGAAGTTGACTTTGACGAAACCTTTGACGGGCTTTTCCCTACGGTGAACCTCATCTATGAACTTGGAGAAAGCGAGAACATCACTTTTGGTTATAACAGACGTATTAATCGTCCGCGCGGTTTCTTTGTGAATCCATTCCCTTCGCGTTCTAGTGAGGCGAATATCTTTCAAGGGAATCCAGGGTTGAACCCTGCCTTTGCTTCCGCCTTTGATTTGGGATACCTAAAGCGTTGGCAAAAGATAACCCTTACAAGTTCTGTGTACTATCAATACGAGACTGACGCCTTTCAATTCATTAGAGAGAATACAGGAGATGTTACACCAAACGGTGTGCCTGTTGTGCGAACCATTCCGATCAACCTAGCGACTAATGAGCGCTTTGGAGCGGAAGCCGGAGTACTATACAACCCTACCAAATGGTTGCGCCTTAACGGAAGCTTTAACTTTTTCCGTTTTGTAACAGAAGGTGAGTTTAACGGTACTGACTTTAGCGCAGACAACACCAGTTGGTTTGCAAGATTCTCCTCTAAAGTGACTCTACCTGCTAAGATCGATTGGCAGACCAATGCCTTTTACCGTGGCCCTAGAGAAGACGCCCAGACCAGAAACAAAGGAATTCTGTCTATAGACCTTGCTTTTGCTAAGGATCTCTTTAACGATAATGCTACTCTAGGTTTTAACGTACGCGACCTATTTAACAGCAGAAAGCGTATTAGCGAGACCAATACGGCCACTTTTAGACAAGAGAGCGAATTTCAGTGGAGAGAACGCCAGTTCAATCTTACCTTTACCTACAGATTCAACCAGCAAAAGAGACGCCAACAAAGAGGTGGCGGTCCTGGAGGTGGTGATGACGACTTTGAATTCCAAGGACGTCCATAAGGAACAAAAAAAGAGCGGTCGAATTGACCGCTCTTTTTTTTATGTTGTTTAAAGAAAGCTTATTGCTGTGCCTTTTTGGCTTCGCGCTTCATCTTCATTTTTTCGATTAGTGCCCCGCCGATCCAATAAGGGATGATGCTAATTAGAAAGATCATCAACCAAAAACCGATGGTCAAGATGGTTAAGAATGCTAAAAATCCTAAATATTGGTCAAATTCGAACATGGGTAAGTGTTTTTAATACACTGCAAAGATAATCGAAAATCTAAAAAATATTTCGTCCGCAGTTAAAAAAATTATATCCCTCTGCTCTCGCACTTTTGCCCTTCAATATTTACCTTTGTAGTCTTAAATAAAAGACCATGGAATACCGCATAGAAAAAGACACTTTAGGAGAAGTTAAAGTACCTGCAGACAAACTTTGGGGAGCTCAAACAGAGCGCTCTAGAAACAATTTCAAGATAGGAAGACCTGCTTCCATGCCTTTGGAGATCGTTTATGGTTTTGCTTACCTAAAGAAAGCTGCTGCCTACACCAATTGTGAATTGGGAGTTCTGGACGTAGCCAAACGCGATCTTATTGCAGCGGTATGTGATGAGATCTTAGCAGGACAACACGACGATCAGTTCCCTTTGGTAATTTGGCAAACAGGAAGTGGTACACAGAGTAATATGAATGTCAATGAGGTGATCGCCAATCGGGCTCACCAGTTGGCTGGTAAAACCGTGGGAGAAGGTGAAAAGACCTTACAGCCTAATGACGATGTGAACAAATCCCAGTCTTCTAACGATACTTTCCCAACTGGGATGCATATCGCTGCCTACAAAAAAGTAGTGGAGACCACCATCCCTGGTGTAGAACAGCTTCGCAATACCCTAAAAACCAAATCCAAAGAATTTAAAGATGTTGTAAAGATCGGGAGAACTCACCTTATGGATGCCACTCCCCTGACCCTGGGACAAGAATTCTCAGGCTACGTATCTCAGTTGGATCACGGTTTGGCTGCATTAAAGAACACCTTAGCGCATCTAAGTGAGTTGGCTTTAGGAGGAACTGCCGTTGGAACCGGGATCAATACTCCAAAAGGATATGCCAAACGCGTTTCTGAATATATAGCAGAGTTTACCAAGCTTCCTTTTGTGAGTGCGGATAATAAATTCGAGGCCCTAGCTGCCCATGACGCTATAGTAGAGACCCACGGTGCTTTGAAGCAATTGGCAGTATCGCTGAATAAGATCGCCAACGATATTCGTTTATTGGCAAGTGGCCCGCGTTCTGGAATTGGAGAGATCATTATTCCTGCTAACGAGCCAGGCTCGTCTATCATGCCAGGTAAGGTGAATCCAACTCAATGTGAGGCCTTGACCATGGTCTGTGCTCAAGTTATGGGTAACGATGTGGCCATTGGTGTTGGCGGTATGCAAGGGCATTATGAACTGAATGTCTTTAAGCCTGTTATGGCTGCGAACATCTTAGAGTCTGCACAGCTTATAGGAGACGCCTGTGTTTCTTTCGATCTAAACTGTGCTCAAGGAATAGAACCGAACCATCAGGTCATTGAAAAGATGTTGAACAACTCCCTGATGCTTGTAACTGCGCTAAATACCAAGATAGGTTACTACAAAGCGGCCGAAATAGCAGGAGCTGCACATGCCAACGGAACTACCTTAAAAGAAGAAGCCGTTCGACTCGGTTATCTTACTGCGGAAGAATTTGACGCTTGGGTACGTCCTGAGGACATGGTTGGGCACTAACTTGTAAGAATGTTAAATGTATTTGTAGGAAAATACATCTATTAATACTTTTTTTAGCCTTTTTTACCGATTAACTGCATAATTTTATCGGTCAACGTAGGATTTTTATATCTTTCGAGTCCCAAATTGATTGATTTACTTATGTACAGGAGCTTTATTTTAGGCCTCCTGCTTTGTCTGACCGTTAATGCCCTTGGTCAACAACAGGTGCGCTATATGCAGGATTCTCCAGAGAAGTTAGACTTTACGTCTGCCTCCGTTGCCGAATACATCCCTTACGGCTTAGAGAACTTTGGGTTGAACAATGGAACATATTGGTTCAAGATCTTCGGATCCAACACACACGATCAGGTATTGACCTTATCGAGTCCCCACATTTACGACGCGACCTTATACAACAGTCGTGGTTTAAATATAGGACAAGAAGGATTTACCCGCTACCCTACTTACAGACTCAGCGATGCGACGAATTATCCGTTATTCTTACGTGTAAAACTACACCAAGAAGCGCAGGTTCCGGTCGCTATTGCCTCAGAAGCAGTTTACGATGCGGAAAATCAAAGAACACTATTTCAATTAGGCTTGTATTACGGTTTCGCCATTATGGTGGTACTGATCAACCTAATGTGTTTTATTCTCTTTGACGAAAAGGTATTCTTTAAATACGCAGCCTTTTTGATCACGGTTGGACTTACCTACTCTTTTAGCGATGGTTTGTTCAATCTATTCGGAGTGACCGGAAGCTTTGTAAACACCTATTTGGAGCCAATACTTCATTTATTGGTAGGTTTTGCCGGAGCTGCTTTCTCTTGTCAATTCCTAAGAAGCGCGCAACACTTCCCAAGGCTCAGATGGTTTACCACTGCCCTACTAGGATTTGCTGCAGTTAGCTTTGGTATGTATTGGGGCTTTAACGAGTTCAGTTATGCTACCGTAGGACATATTATGCTTTTCTCTGTAGGATTGACCTATTTGATAGTTGGAGTTCGCCTGTGGAATGCAGGGCTATACGCACGAATCTTTGTAGTGTCTTATAGTTTACTCTTTATAATGGCTACGGATTTTTACTTGTTGAAAGGATTGGGAATCAATTTCTTGAACATTCAACCCGTACACCTTAAAATAGGTAGTGTTTTCGAAATGCTTGTATTGAGCTATGCTATAATGTACCGCATGCGCTCTATTAAGGAAGAGAAAGAATTGATGAGTACAGAAATGCGCATATACTTGAAACGCATTGAGACGCTTTCTAGAGGAGCTGCCCTTGTGGAATCCGAAGAAGCCTATATGGAAAACCTAATCGATCATTACGATCTAGATAACACCGAAACCAGACTGTTACAGTATGTATCAGAAGGAAAGGAAAATCACAAGATCGCAAGAATACTAAACTTAAGCGAACGTGAGGTAGAGCGCCTAACTCTCAATTTGTATCGCAAACTCGAAATCGCTGAACAAATCCAGGACGATTATCGTATGCTGGATCAGCAACCAGACTATATCTATAACTAGACGGCTAACTTAGCGAAGTACAAGGCCTGTGCGTTTTAAAAGCGTCAGGCCTTTACTTTTTTATAGTGTTTCTTGTATTGGATCCATGCCGCAGTACTCAAAATAGCCACAAAGCCTAAAGTGTAATACACAAAGCCCGGAGTAATGGGTTTGTCGCCACTTGCGTAAGAGTGCAAGCCGGTCAAATAGAAGTTCACCCCAAAATAGGTCATCATGATAGATGCATAGGCTATTACGCTGGCAAAGTTAAAGGTCCAGCGCCCTCGCAAACCTGGAACCAATCGCATATGGATCACAAAGGCGTAGATCATAATACTGATAAGGGCCCAAGTTTCTTTAGGATCCCATCCCCAATAACGTCCCCAACTCTCGTTGGCCCATTGTCCCCCTAAAAAGTTTCCAATGGTAAGCATGACCAATCCAACGGTCAAGGCCAGTTCGGTAATGATGGTGATCTCCTCGATATTGAGCTTCATGCGCTCTTTGTTCTTCTTGGTGGTCAGGACCATTAACAACAAGGCTGCCAATCCTAAGATCATTCCTAAGGTGAAAGGCCCGTAACTCGCTACGATCACAGCAACGTGGATCATTAACCAATACGAATCCAATACCGGTTGTAAGTTGGCGATAGAAGGGTCTAACCAATTCTCATGCGCCACCCATAGGATTATAGAAGCCACAAAAGCGGTAGAAGCTACTGTAAGTACAGATTTTCTACCAAAGGCCAATCCGAAGAAAACTGTAGCCCAGGCCACATAAATGACCGATTCGTAGGCGTCGCTCCAAGGGGCGTGTCCACTTATATACCATCGGGCTGCCAAACCTAAGGTCATAAGTACAAAGAAGGCCCAGATGATCACTTTACACGCTGTGATAGCGCCTTTCAAGAATTTTTTCTCGGTAAATATCTGCCAGATGATCATTAAAAACATCACCACTCCTATCAAGGCAAAATACTTGTAGAGTCGGTTGAATATATCCGCTCTGTTATAGGCTATTTCTGCTTCTATCTTTTTGTCCGATGGATATACCTCGCTACCATTGTTCTTTTGATAAACTGTTATGGCTTCAAGAAGTTTATCTGCATTCTCGTAATTGCCATCGCCGCGGGCGTCACGCAGGGTCTGCAAGTAAACGGGAAACAGCTGCCCCTTAATGGAATCGTCCTTGGTAGCCATGCGGGTTCTAATGTCTAAGGTTGACTCCCATTTGTTGTTCAGATCGCCAGGAATCGGGAAGATCTTTAATATACTACCGGTAAGGGCTTGGTTGAGCAAATACACATGCTCATAGACCTTAATGAAATCCTTCTCAAACTTGTTAGGGTTGTTCTTTCTAGTCGCTTCGGTAAGATAAGGGTCAAGTTTGTTGTTTCCCTGCTGATCCACGATATCCAAAAGGGAGATCGCCTTTACGTCATTGGCTACCCCTAAGATCTTGCGAATACTGTCATTCCCTCTAGGTAGGTAAATGAAAGGCACGTCTATCCACAATTGCGGATGTTCACTCATAGACAAGAAAACCTGATCTGCCGTTAGGCCAGCATAACTGTCTTTTCTGCTGATCTTGCGCAAGAGTTCCGACGAAAAGGTATTGATAGGCTTCATACGCCCGTTGTCTTGTATAATGACCTTTCCGAATTTACTAGCGTGATCTTTGGCTACTGCGGAGGCGACTATTTGCGCTTGTTTAGCTTCTAGGTCCTGATCTGTTCGATGACCGTCTTGTCCATAGGCACCAAAACTCAACAGCGCAAGCAACATTAAAGCAGCCTTCTTTTTCTTAACCTTTTCTAACATTTGCTTGAGTTTGCCAAAACGGGTTCTACGGTCAAATAAGATCAACATAAGGCCTAAGTAGAGCAAGAAATAACCGATATAGGTTACCCAAGTTCCCCAGAAATCGTGATTCACACTTAATATGGTCCCTTTTTCGTCCTGATCAAAAGAGGCTTGGAAAAAACGATAACCGTCCTGATCCAAAACGTGATTCATATAGATATCGTAGTCATAAGGGTCTCCAGCAGATGGATTTACCGTTAGCTTACTCTTAAAAGCGCTGTAAGCGGACTCGGTTCCAGGATATTTCTCTGCGATAAAATCGTTCAGGGTCAAGCTAAATGGCAATTCCATTTCTTTGGCCCCATAACTTGCGTATACCTCTAAACCACCTACTTCTACGATCTCCGGATCTGGCACATTGCCTTTCCCACCAATCAAAGTCAGGGGTTTGGTCTCTCCTGCCGAGCTCACCTCTAAGAACAAAGCGTCTACTTGGCTTTGATCTTCTTTAGGCGCTTTAACAATGCCGTATTCGCCCTGCATTAGCCCTTCTGGAAATACGAATTGATTCCCGGCAATTTGGTAGAGCGAACGTAATTGTAATGGCTGAATACTGTCTGCTACGACCTTGCCTTGTTGCTGATCTGCCATTCGCATATACGAACCTTCCAGGGGGGTGCTAATGCTAAAGCCTTCATCTTCGTTGTAGAAGATATTGATCGCACCTGTAGTAGGCTTGTTAAAGGCAAAAGCCAAAGAATGTACCTGAGTGACAGTACCATCTTGTAGCCAATGTTCGTGACGGTTACCATCTGTAGCTTCTACAAGCTTCAAATAAAACTCCCCAGCATCACCTGGAATAAGGTCTTCCTTGGCTCCAGAAATATAATCGACAAATGTAAAAGTCACCTCCTGGCCGTTATAATCAGTCTTTAAGATCTTATCTCCCTTGTATTTATTGGCCAAGCGCTCCGAAAAGTTCACCGCTCTGGGTTGTAAGTTGCGGCGCTGCTTTAATCCGTTTACAATAGAATCTCCATCTATAAACACTTTGAGATACACCTCTGCACTCAGCATGGTGTTCTCTGTTTCGCCTTCGCGGATGCGCATTACGCCTTCATAACCAATGTAGCGGGTAATCCCTGCTCCTAGTAGGATCAAGATAAAAGAAAGGTGCAACAAGAGCGTGGCCCAATTCTCGCGTTTATCTAAACG
>Ga0256829_1003253_pt1 | contig 11399 bp, 10 predicted proteins | sample 131447metaG_FD_185979 | JGI IMG/M metagenome (GOLD analysis project Ga0256829, IMG submission 185979) | Hydrothermal vent microbial communities from Lau Basin, Pacific Ocean - 131-447 | ecosystem: Environmental > Aquatic > Marine > Hydrothermal vents | place: Pacific Ocean: Lau Basin | collected... | reverse complement strand
CTCGATAAAGCAATTAAAGAGAAAAAACAGACACTCAAACATACACTCAAAGATTTGCAGACACACACAAAACTGATACAAGAGTCCATAACGGCTTTTAACGATGTGAAAAAGCGACTGATAAATTACAAGAAAAAAGGGATTAAAATGCCCGCCTCGTTTGTTGCACAATATAAAAAATTTCAAGAGATGCAGACAGCGTATAAGGAACTACAATATCACAAAAAAACGCAAGAAGAGGAACTTTTGCAATTGCAAACAAAAAGAGAATCTTTTCAAGATCATATTACTGAGGCACGCATTATTAATCGTGATCGCTGGATTGGATTTAATGAGATACGATTTCATCTTGTAAGCCCCAAATTAGAGTTAGTCTATAAACCACAAGAGGGCTCAAGTGATAAAATTTTTGGTGTGGTAGAAGTAGCAGAAGGCGAGTATGAAATTCAAGCACTGAAAGAGTAAGGGGAAGAGATGATAGTAGGACTCAAGGGAAATATAGTCTATAAAGAGCCAGGTTTTGTGCATATAGATGTGCAGGGAGTTGTGTATGAAGTTTTTATCTCTTTACAGACTTTTGCAGCTATTACAGAAGCAACACATTCTTTGTATATAACACAGATTATTCGTGAGGATGCAGCACTTCTTTTTGGTTTTTTACAGATGAGTGAGAAAAAAATGTTTGCACGACTTATTAAAATCAACGGGGTCGGACCCAAGGTTGCTATGGCGATTTGTTCTACCTACTCTCCTGATCAATTTGCAAAAGTTATTAACAATAAAGATATGAATGGTGTGAAAAAAGTTCCTGGGATTGGTCCAAAAAGTGCAGGAAGAATTTTAGTAGAACTTGTTGGTTTTGATGAAGAACTTTTAGCTTCATCAGGTGATGCTCCTGAGAGTTCTGTTGCGTTTGCACAGGCAACAGAAGCATTGGAAGCCTTAGGATTTAAAAAAGATAAAATATCAAAAGTCCTCAGCAGTTGCAGTGCAAATGACACCGCAGCTTTAGTCAAAGAAGCCTTGAAGTTGTTATAAATGCAAACAGAAGGGAAAATACTTTTTTTTAATGAAAATGATGGCAAGGGTATTATTATTACCGCTACACGAGAGAAGATAGATTTTCTTGTTGCAGAGTGGAATGATTATGAGTTAATGCCGACAACAGGTTTAGAAGTTGTTTTTGATGTAGAAGATAATTATGCCTATGAGATTGTTGCTAAGGAAAATTATGTTGCAGAGAATTCTTTAGAAAAAGATGATGATACTTTTGAGGAGAATATACTTGTAGAAGAGGAAGTAATAGAAGATGATGTAGACATATCTGAAGAAGAACATGAGGCTTTTGAAGACGAAACCCTCATTGATGTTTTAGATGATGCAGAGTGTGATGTTTTAAAAGAGGAACGACCCCAAAGTATTACAAACACTCTAAATCTCTCTACTGCAATCAAAAATTATTTTACAATGATACAAGAGAATATTGAGAAGAGAAAGGCATATAAAAATGCAGAGGGAAGGCTTGAGTACCTTTTAGTACGCCGTTTTTTATGGACAACATACAATAACCTCACAGAAATTGATATTCAAATCATTACTCCTAAAATACACACTTTAGGAGAAGACCTCACAAAAATGAGTAATATTTATGATGATTTTAGACGAAAAATCAAGTACCCTAAATTAGCTTATGAAGAGGTCTTCTTAGCATCACAAGCGGAGTACTTAAAAATACGACAGGGTGCCCAAAAAATCATAGAAAAACTTGAAAGATTGCGTCTTGATGAACAAACAATAGGTGCTTTAAAAGAGGTGCGTAAAAAAGAGCTTGAAGAGAGTATTCGCTCGGAACAATTCACTGCTTTAGAGGACGAGTTCAAATCTTTAAGTGGTACATATGTGGATGTTGTGCATATGATGGCAGAACTTGACGAACGCTATAAGGCTGATATGCAGTTATTGACAGATTTTGAACAAGAGTATCGAGAAGATTTTTATAAACTTTTTGCAATTGAAGTGAAAAAACACGAATTTGATCTTGTTGATATTTTAAATGCACAAGCCTATATATTTGACCTGCAACTTTGGCATAAAGCCAAACACTCAAAATCAATTAAGGCACATTTTAAACAATCTTCGATTTCAGGAGAACTCAATACACGTACCTATTTAAAATATTATTTAAGTACACAAGATGAGACAAAAGCAACAAAGGAAACAAAAAAACTTTTTAAGCTGTATGAGTATTTGAATTCTATTCATAAAGAGTATATTCTGGTCGTTATGGCAACATCACAAGATGCTCTTGATTATGAATCAGCAATAAAATCTATGCAAAAGTCATACGAAGTAAAAACTTTTATTGATGAGCTGAGTGCTATTAAATGGGCCATGAAAAATAGTGTGAAAGTTTTGGTACTAGAAGAGGCATTAGTCAAGGTTACAGCAGGACGTTTTATTGAAATTTATGCAAAGAATGTTCTCTCAAAACCAAAAATAGTACTTATAGGAGATAAGCCAAAAAATAGTAAAATTCCTATAGAAAAGTTACTGCAAAGAGGAGTTTCTGCAAGACTTGTTGCACAGGCAGTACGAGATTGTGTGGAGAAAAAATAAAACTCTTCTTTAAACAAAACTTTTTGTTCCACGCACATCGTAGAGGTCTTTGTAGCGAAATGTGAGAAGATTTTGCATAATTGCAAAGAGTATCATAAAGTTTATGAAACTACTGCCTCCATAGCTAAACATAGGGAGAGGAACACCTACAACAGGTGCATACCCGATAGTCATAGAGATGTTTACCCCCATGTAAATAAAAATCATAAAAGAGATGGCAATTGTGACAACTTTAATAAAGTAGTCTTTATTGATATAACTTAAACTAAAGAGATGTAAAATGAGAATAACATAGGTTAAAATAAGTGCTAATGCACCTAAAAATCCTGTTCTCTCGACAACAAAGGCAAAAATAAAGTCACTTGTTGCGATGGGTAAAAAACGCATCTGCGTTTGTGTGGCATCTTCTTTGCTTTTCCCCATCCAGCCGCCAGAGCCAATGGCAATAATAGATTGTTGGACATGGTAGGATGGCTTTTCTGATAAAAAGTCAGTAATGCGAGTTCTTTGGTAATCATGCAAGGCAAATTTATAAACAAGTGGCGAGACAAGTAAAACAGTACTAAAAATAACAAGCCAAATTTTCCAATAGACGCCAATGTAAAATAAAATGCCATAGCCTATAAGCAGGAGTACCATAGCAGTACCCAAATCGGGCTCTTTGGCAATAAGAATAAAAGGGAGCAAAATATAGAGACTGATTTTGAAAAAATCTTTGACTCTATACCCCTCTTTTGGAGGTGGATTTTTACTGATGAGGTAAGCGAGCATGAGAATGAGTGCAGGTTTGACAAATTCTGAGGGTTGGATGGTCGCATTGATAAAAGGAATGCTAATCCAGCGTTGTGCCCCAAGGCGTGCATGTCCAAAAAACTCAACAGCAAGTAAAAGTCCAATATTTGCCCAGTAAATGAGTGGAATCATCCAACTCATTCTGCGAATGGGAAGTAAAAAGATACCAATATAGGTAAAAGTGGCAATAGTGACATAAGCCATCTGCTTTTCTGCTAAGGCAGGGACAACTTCACCAATGAGCCAATTGGAGCCAATTACTAAAGGAAGTATCAATATGATAGAAAAAAAGTCAAATTGTGCTAAAATACTCTTATCAAATCTCCACAAACGAGTAACTCCAAATAATTATTATCAAATTGTAGCATAAAGGGAAGGAAATGAGAGAAGAAAAAGAGTATGTGAGTGGAAATACAGAGCGATTAGATGTTTTTTTAAGCCATGCTATAGGGCAAACACGCTCACAGATTGCACAACTGATAAAACAAGGGGCTGTTTTTGTAGAAAATAAAAAAATTGCACGTGCAGGAATGAAACTCAAAATCAATCAAAAAGTACGGGTTGTTTTTCCTGAACCGATAGTACAAGAAGCTCTTAATGTTGATTTTGATGTTGAAATTCTTTATGAAGATGAGGATGTCCTTGTCATCAATAAGCCAAGTGGGGTGACTGTGCATCCTGCACCGAGTGTCAAAGAAGCAACCTTAGTGGATTGGTTAAAACACAAAGGTATTCGACTCTCTACCATTAGCGGGGAAGAGCGTCATGGAATTGTGCATCGCCTCGATAAAGGCACAAGTGGGGCGATGGTTATTGCAAAAAATAATGATGCACATGAGTTTTTATCGTTGCAACTGCAAGATAAGAGTATGGGGCGCTACTATTTAGCCGTGGTGACACCACCACTCAAAGAAGATATAACCATCGTGGAGTCTAACATTGGTCGAAGTGCGCATAACCGTTTGAAGATGGCTTGTGGTTTAGAACATGGAAAATATGCAAAAACAGTGTTTAAAAACTTAGCACTTTCAAAGGATGAAAAAACGCAACTCATAGCGTGTAAACTTTTTACAGGACGCACACATCAGATACGGGTGCATTTAGAGAGCCTTAATCGCCATATTTTAGGTGATCACATCTATGCACAGAGTCCTAAAACAGAGAAAACGGAACGAATTTTGCTACATGCTTACATCATATATTTTAAGCACCCAAGAACAAAAGAAAAGGTGTTTTTTCAAGCAAAATTTGACAATATTATGCAAGAAAATTTAGCAAAAAAATTTAATTTGGAGGATATAAATGAACATATACAAATCGATACTCTTATTCGCAGCTTCAATGCTGCTCTTTAGTGGATGTGCGGGATCACCAAAGCCAAAAGAAGAAACAACCATAGATGCTACTTTACCCGTAGTGACACTCACACAACATGGTGTTGTTGTTGATATGAAGGCGATAGGTTTTGAGTGGAAGAGTATTACTGACCCAAGAGTGCAGGGGATATACATTTATAAAGCTTCTCCTGATGGCGAGAAAGGCTTGGGAAGCTTAGAGTATTATACAACGATTAAAGGGAGATTTTCTACACACTATATCGATAGTGATGTTGAGCCAAGCAGTACCTATAATTATTCTTTTAAAACATTTAGTAAAGATGCAGAGGGGAAGGCGAGTAAACTTGTTGTTGTGACATCAAAAAAAGTACTTGCCTCTGTTTCGTGGATCCATGCCCAAACAGGAATGCCCCGCAGTGCAAAGATTATTTGGCGACCGCATAACAATGAGATTGTAGAGTCTTACATCATTGAACGCAGTACTTTAGAAGATGAAGAGTGGGAAGAACTCGCGAGTGTAGAAGGGCGTTTGAGTGCAGAGTATATAGACAGAGATTTAAAAGATAATTATGTCTACAAATACCGCATACGTGCTAAAACATACAATGGTATTGTTTCTACTCCAAGTGCTGTTGTTAAAGTGGTGACAAAAGCCTTACCTTTAGGTGTGACGAACATCCAGGCAAGCAATAACTTAGCAAAAAAAATAAAAGTAACATGGAATCCATCAAAGGCAAAAGATTTTGATCTATATTATGTCTATAGAGCTGCCAAACTTGATGGAGCGTATAAGTTAGTGGCTACTTTACACAATCCAGTCTATGTGGATGAAGATATAAAAAAAGATGGTGAAAGCCACTTTTATAGAGTGAGTGTGGTTGATAAAGATGGTTTAGAATCAGAACATGATGCTGTTTCTGTGCAAGGGATGAGTCTTATCAAACTCAATCCTCCTGCAATTTTTAATGCCTCACTTGATGGGAACAAAATAGAGATTGTTTGGGGAAGAAGTGACCCAAGAACGAAGAGCTACATCATTCGAAGAACACAAAAACAGGGTTGGTTTGATACAAAAGTAGAAGAGTATAAAAACCTGACAAAAACACACTTTATAGATGATCGCATAGTAGATAATGCAACATACACCTATGTCATTTATGCCGTAGATAAAAATGGGATTGTTTCAAAACCGAGTATAGAGATTAAACTCAAAACAAAAGAGTCTGACAAAATTATAGACCCACAGCAGGCCCCTGTAGATGCAAATCCAAATGCGGGAAAAGTAGTATCCCATCAAAGCAGTGGATCGAGTGTTGTGGCACCAACTGAAGATCTCGATATGAGTGGTCTCTAGTGCCGCATTTACATATAAAAAAATTTAAAAGTATCGACTTGCCTGCCAAGGAAGGTCAGGTTACTTTTGGGTTTATTGCAAAAAATGTCAATAATAAGTCTGAGCACTTAATCAGTGTAGCAGTAGATGAAGATGCTTTTTTTCTTGTCGCCAAAGAGGAGGAGGGAAGATCACTCTTAAAATCTGATAAATTAACCCGTCCAGCATCTATATACAATGTGCATAAGGCACTGCTCGCCTATGCAAAGTTGGCTGATTTAGAGGTTGTGGCTTCTAATGTGCCTGAGGTACAAAAAAATGTGCATCTTCAAGAAGTGACAGCCCTTAAAAGTATAGATTTTTTTGCACACAATTTTCCACAGGACAAAGAAGTTCGTATAGAGGTCGGCTTTGGTTCAGGACGTCATCTTCTGCATCAAGCGGCACAAAATCCAGAGATTCTTTTTATAGGAATAGAAATACACCGTCCCTCGATTGAGCAGGTTTTAAAGCAAGTGAGTATTCAAAAGCTTGAGAATTTACTAGTGCTTGATTATGATGCACGGCTTTTTATGGAGTTGGTTCCTTCAAATATTGTGGGTAAAATTTATGTGCATTTTCCTGTTCCTTGGGATAAAAAGCCCCATCGCCGTGTGATTTCAACCTCATTTATCCAAGAGTCTCGCCGTATCTTAAAGGTGGGTGGTACCTTGGAGTTACGCACCGATAGTGAAAATTATTATGCCTACTCGTATGAGACATTTATTGCGTTTGATAAAACGAGTTTACAAATAAATAAAAACAAAGATATTGCCGTGACATCGAAGTATGAAGCAAGATGGAAAAAGCAGGAAAAAAATATTTATGATGTAACGATGATAAATGAAGAGGAGTCCGAAGCATTGCATATAGAGGGCTCTTTTGATTTTGAAGTCTTGAGTAGTGATGCTGCATTTTTACTTGCTTTACATGCAAAAACTGAGCGATTTGAGGGTGGATTTATTCATTTTGAGAGAGCTTTTGAGATAGCGGGTGGGGTCATGCTGCGTTTATCTATGGGAAGTTTTGATAGACCAGAACATCTTTATCTTGTGATTGAAAATAACAAGCCAAGGTATTACCCCGCTGAGCCTTTAAAATCAAAAAGTAATTTACATGCTCATCAATTTTTAAAGAGAGTACTCCATGGATAAAGTGATTATTGCCGATAACTTATCACTTGCATACTCAGATGATGAAACCATCATCAATAAAGTAAAATTCTCTATTGATAGTGGGAGTTTTGTTTTTATTACAGGTGCGAGTGGGAGTGGAAAATCAACACTCTTAAAATCACTCTATGGGGCATTAAACCCGCAAGAGGGGAGTTTAGTTGTAGGTGGTGTAGAACTCAAAGGGGTTTCAAATGCAAAACTCAACTTTTTACGCAAGCATATTGGCATTGTTTTTCAAGATTATAAACTTGTCAAAGAGTGGACGATTGAGAAAAATATTATGTTGCCTTTACTTATTAATGGTTATGAAAAAGGGGTGACACAAAATCAAGTGGATTCCCTTTTAAAACATGTGCGCCTCAAACATCAAGCAGGAAAGTACCCTCAAGAGTTAAGTGGTGGGGAGCAACAGCGTGTAGCAATGGCACGGGCACTTTCGCATAATCCTATTTTGATTTTAGCAGATGAGCCGACAGGGAATCTGGATGATTATTCGGCTGAACTGATTTGGAATTTGCTTGTAGGTGCCAATGAACAGCTCAAAACGACAGTTATTGTTGTTACACACCATATTCCAGAGACGATAAAAGTAGATTATAAGCATTATCACATAGAGTTTGGGAGAATTAATGAAGTCAATTAAAAATCATTTATCTTTGGTGATTGCCTTGGTGAGCATTCTTTTTTCTGTGCAGGTATTGCTTATTTCTGAGCGTTCAATCAGCGCATATAAAGAAAAATTAGCCCATGACTATTCTCTTGTTGTCGTTGCACAAAAAAAGCTCAACTATAGTGATATTATGAAAGAAAACAGTATTATTGCTACCATCACACAACTCTCACCCGATAATGTCATTGCACGACTCCATACAGGAATGAGTGCTAAAAATGTTGCACTCTTAAAACTCACATTGCCAAAATTTTATAATATCAAGTTAAAGTACTACCCAAGTTCGAGTGAAATCAAAATATTGACAAAAAAATTGTTGCGTAAACCTTTTATTACAAAAGTAGAGAATTTTTCCAATACACACGATTTAACCTATAAGCTCCTGCTGTTATTTAAAAAAGTAATTACAATTTTTTCTGTCTCAATGTTGATTGTCACGATGCTTTTGATTTTTAAAGAACTGAAAATTTGGCAGTTTAAACATAATGAACGGATGAATATTATGGGGCTTTTTGGAGCACCTTTATGGATGCGTTCTGCAATTCTTTTTCGACTCTCCATAGTAGATGCAATCATCGCAAGTTTTGTCAGTTTTATTCTCTTTACTTTGATAGCTTCTGATGATTGGATTCACGAACAATTTGACTCTATTGGTATTACAGTAAAAATCTTTGATCCTTTTTCTGATTTGATGATTTTAACAGCTCTTGCTATTGTTGTTTCTATTGTTTTGTCTTTATTGATTATTTTGGGACATAAAGAAGAGGTATGATTCGTTTATTTTTAACCCTATTGGCACTCATTTCGCTGCTGAGTGCTAAAGCAGACATTGATAAAAAAATCACAACCGTCAGTACAAAGTTACACTCCTTTAGTGAAAATTATCTCAATCTTAACAATAAAATGGCCGTAACAGCAAAAGCCATTTTAAAACAAAAAAAAGAGTTAGAGAAACAAAATCGCTATCTTGCACAACTCAGAGCTGAACTCAAAAACAAAGCAACAATTTACAAAAAAAACAGCGGGGTTTTAAGCGAGTACCAAAAGCAACAACAGGTTTTAAAACGCAAACAATCAAAAATAGAAGAACAACTTGTTTTTTTGATTGCACAGAGTGTGACACTCTCTATTATGCTTGATGAAAAGCATAGTACGAGCAGTGATGCTCTGATTGAGTTTGAAGTCTTAGAAAATATGCTCAAAAAGTCTAAAGAACAAGTAAAAAAACTCAATACACTCTTTTTTACCAACAGTAATGTTATAGAGAATTTGCATGTGAAAACAAAAAAGTTACAAGCAGAGATAAGTAGTATTGATGATAAAAAGAAAAAATTACTCCAAACGCAAAGGGCAAATAAATTAGCTCTGAAAAAACTCAAAAAAGATAAGGCAGCTTATAAAAAGAAGCTCCAAACACTACTCTCCAAGCAAGACTCTTTGAAAAAAACATTGGCAAAATTAAATATTATCAAAATTGATGCGATTAAAAAAGCCAAAGAAGAAAAGTTACGAAAAGAGGCTTTTAAGAGAAAAAAAATAGTGCTGAGTAATGACAATTTACCAAAGGTGAAAAAACATGGAAGTAGTTACCAGAGTGTCAAAACGAAAAGGTACAGGGGTCCAAAGACAATAGCACCTTTAGATCATTATACAATTAGTAAAAAGTATGGGACTTATACGGATCCTATTTATGGTATTAAAATATTTAATGAGTCGATTTCCCTTAAAGCAAAAAAACCAAATGCACGAGTTAAAACAGTTTTTAATGGAAAGGTAATTTATGCTGATAAAACAGCAGTACTGAAAAACATTGTGATTGTAGAACATAAAAATGGTTTACATACTATCTATGCAAATCTTTCGCAAATATCGCCAAATATTAAAAAGGGGCAAAAAATCAAGCGAGGGTATACGATTGGGCGCATTAAAAATGAACTGATTTTTGAAGTGACTCAAAAATCATACCATATTAATCCGATTCGACTTTTTCAATGATTTTAATATCTGCTTATAGTTATTTTAAATTTGAGAGGATATAATTGTCACATAAAAGATGTGGAGTAGTTATGAATAATAAAATGCACGTAAATCCAAAAAAAGAGAAAAACTCCAAACGAAGGGAAAAAGGCTCTTTTTCCTCGCAAACAGTGAACTTGCAAGATTATTTCTTCATGCCTGAAGGGACAGAATTTTTCTTTTATACATTTTATTTTTTAACTATTCCTTATATTACTGGAGCTATTTTTCTCTTTTTTGCAGTGGCAGGGGGTGATTTTGCCAACTTTATGCTACTTGATATGGCACAAGCTTTTGTTGTATGGGCAATAGGTTATGAGATAGTAGCTACGGTAAGTTTGCTGTGGATTTTGAGTTTATATATACGATATGACAATGAAGTGTAGAGAGACTCTTTAATAGAAACCTATTTTTAGATATAATTTCAAAAATCTAAAAAATAGAGAGAAATATGAACTTTATTCAAACACGTGGTAATGATGAAAACAGACCTCAAAGTGTTACTTTTTCCCAAGCTATTTTAGCACCGATAGCCTCTTTTGGGGGACTCTATGTTCCTAAAGAGTTGCCAGAACTTGGAGAGGCTTTTTTGCAAAAGCATCTTCACTCCTCATATAAAACATTAGCTGCAGATATGCTTGCGCGTTTTGAGATAGATATTGCACAAGAAGTTATCAATGAAGCCCTTGATTTATATGATGCTTTTGATGATAGAACCAACCCTGTTCCTGTTGTCAAAGTCAAAGAAAATTTATATGTGAGTGAACTGTACCATGGGCCAACACGTGCTTTTAAAGATATGGCGTTGCAACCTTTTGGTGTTGTACTCTCCTCCATCGCACAACAAAGAGATGACAATTATCTTATTTTAGCTGCAACAAGTGGCGATACAGGTCCAGCTGCACTCGAAACTTTTAAAAATAGAGACAATGTGCAAGTCGCTTGTCTCTACCCTGATGGGGGCACAAGTGATGTGCAACGCTTACAGATGGTGACAGAGAATGCAGAAAATCTAAAAGTAATCGGGATCCATGGTGTTTTTGATGATGCACAAAATGCACTGAAACATCTTTTAGCAAGTGAAGCATTTAAAAAAGCCTTGAAAGAAAAAAATGTTTCTCTCTCTGCTGCAAACTCTGTAAATTTTGGACGTATTATATTTCAGATTATTTATCATATTCATTCGTATTTGGAACTTGTACGTCAAAATGCAATTACTTTGGGTGAAAAAGTCTACCTCAATGTTCCAAGTGGAAACTTTGGCAATGCTTTAGGTGGCTACTATGCTTGGAAAATGGGACTCCCTGTTGAAAAAATCATCATATCTTCCAATGAAAATAACATTTTAACCAAGCTCATTAAAACGGGAAAATATGATTTACGAGACAATACAGTTGTTGGTACTACTTCACCTGCGATGG
>Ga0256829_1003252_pt1 | contig 11401 bp, 9 predicted proteins | sample 131447metaG_FD_185979 | JGI IMG/M metagenome (GOLD analysis project Ga0256829, IMG submission 185979) | Hydrothermal vent microbial communities from Lau Basin, Pacific Ocean - 131-447 | ecosystem: Environmental > Aquatic > Marine > Hydrothermal vents | place: Pacific Ocean: Lau Basin | collected... | reverse complement strand
TCAGCTCAATCAATGGCCAGAAAGGCCAGATGGGACAGGTGAATTATTCTGCCGCCAAGGCCGGGGCCATTGGTTTCGTCAAGGCGCTGGCCCAGGAAGGGGCGAGATACGGCATTACGGTCAATGCCATCGCCCCGGGCTATATCGCCACCGAAATGGTCAAGGCGGTTCCGGAAGAAATAGTTGCGAAGATCGTTAAAGCCATCCCCCTGCGCCGCCTCGGCGAAGCAGAGGAAGTCGCCGATGCCGTCAGTTATCTGGTGTCCGATGCCGCAAGCTTCATCACCGGCGCGACCCTGACCATCAACGGCGGCCAATATATGGTTTAAACCGGGCCTGAAATCCGTTATCCTGACCTTATAACCTAATATCAAGGCGGAAGTGATGTTTCAGGATGTGGTTGATCTCAGAGCCTTTTATGATTCTGCCCCCGGGCGGGTGACGGCACGGCTGATTCGCCGCCAGATCAGGAAATTATGGCCCGATATTACCGGCATGGATGTTATGGGGCTGGGCTATGCCCCGCCTTACCTTGATATATTCCGCGCTCACGCCCGTCATGTGATCAGCATCATGCCCGCCGCCCAGGGCGTCATCCGCTGGCCGCGCTATAACGGTGATCCGGAAAAAGACGGCACCCACCGCTACCGGGGTAACCTGACCGCCCTTGCCCATGAGGGTAATCTGCCGGTCAAAGATGCCGCCATCGACCGGATTATAATGGTTCATATCCTTGAACACAGCCCCGAAAGCCGCGCCCTGCTGCGCGAAGTCTGGCGCACCCTCGCCCCTGGCGGGCGGGTAATTGTCGTGGTGCCGAACCGCCTTGGCCTGTGGGCCAGAACGGACCGCACGCCGTTTGGCCATGGCACGCCCTTTTCCGCCCTGCAACTCAGGCGGCTGTTCAGTGACAATATGCTGACGCCGATCAGAACGACTTCCGCCCTGCATCTGCCGCCCTTCAAGCGCCGCTCCCTGCTGTCGCTGATGTCCTCGCTTGAGACTATCGGCCAAAGATGGTGGCATAACCTTGCCGGGGTGCTGATTATCGAGGCTGAAAAACAGATTTACGCCACCGGATCAAGGGTCGAACAGAATAATCCTCGTCACAAACATGTGAACAGACCGGCCATTGCCGGTAATCAGTTTGACTCCTGAGGCCATCTAACCGTACAGTCGGGAAGATATCAATAACCCCCCGGACAGGCACAAATGATAAAAAAAATTCTTGTTCTCATCCTTATCCTTATGACTGCTGGCGGTCTTTATTATATCGGTCAGCGCCACAAGCCAACGGCGGTTTTCAATCCCGGTCCACGGGTGGTTGCCGTGGTCGTCGCCCCGGTAATTTCTGATATTTTCACCGACAAGATTGAGGCGCTCGGGACAAGCAGAGCCAATGAATCTGTTGACCTTACCGCGACAACAACCGGCAAGATCGCCAGAATAAATTTTACCGATGGCATGACCGTAAAGAAAGGCCGGATTCTGGTTGAACTGCAAAGTGACGAGGAGCGCGCCAATCTGCGGTCAGCCATCGCCAATGCCGAACAGCTCAAACGCGACCTTACCCGCATCGAGGGTCTGGTCAAGGCCCGTACCCTGCCCACGGCCCGGCTTGAGGACCAGAGGACCCTTTATAAAAAAGCCCGGGCAGAGCTGCAGGTTGCCCAGTCGCGCCTTCGCGACCGCCGGATTGTCGCGCCGTTTGACGGTCAGCTCGGCCTGCGCCGGGTCAGCACCGGCGCGCTGGTCACGCCGGGGACCGTCATCACCACGCTGGATGATCTGTCGGTGATCAAGCTTGATTTTACCGTGCCGGAAGGCTTCCTCGCCACGCTGAAGGCCGGTCAGACCATCCATGCCCGGAGTGATGCCTATCCTAAATTTACCTTTACCGGAAAGGTCAGCCAGATCGGCAGCCGGGTCGATCCGGTTTCCCGTGCGGTCACCGTCCGGGCGATTATTCCCAATGATAACAGAAAACTGCTGCCCGGGATGCTGCTGCGGGTCAGCCTGATCAAAAATCAGAGCCGGTCCATCATGATCCCCGAAGAAGCCCTGATCACCACCGCCCGCAAGAAATATGTTTTCCTGCTGCAAAAAAACAACCATGTCAGGCAGCAGACCGTCGTCATTGGCCGCCGCCGTCCAGGGGCGATTGAAATTCTCAAAGGCCTGAAAATTGGTCAGAGGATAGTCACCGAAGGCACCCTCAAACTACAGGATAACAGCAAGGTCGTCCTGCAGAAAGCGGATAACGCCGCCAACGGGGAGAGTTAACCCGTGGTCCTGTCCGATATATCCATTGACCGTCCGGTTTTCGCCACCGTCATCAGCCTGCTGCTGGTGGCCTTTGGCGTGATGAGCTTTATCGACCTGCCGCTCCGGCAATATCCCGACATCAATCCGCCGGTGGTCTCGGTTTCAACCAGTTACCGGGGGGCCTCTGCGGCGATTGTCGAAAGCAAACTCACCCGGCTGATTGAGGATCAGATCAGCGGTATCGAGGGCATCAAAACCATGTCATCCTCCAGTCAGGATGGCCGGTCCGACATCACCATCGAATTTAACGTCAAGCGGGATATTGATGCGGCGGCCAATGATGTCCGCCAGCGGGTCTCGCGCCTGCTGAACAAGCTGCCGGAGGAAGCCGACCCGCCGGAAATTTCCAAAGTCGATACCAATGACCGGCCCATCATGTGGCTGCGGCTGAAATCAGCCAATATGTCGCGGATGGAGCTTGCCGATTATGGCAAGCGTTTTCTGGTTGATCGCCTGTCCTCGGTTGACGGGGTGGCCCGCATCTGGACCAGCTCCAAAACCTATGCCATGCGGATCTGGCTCAACCGTCAGCAACTGGCCGCGCGCAATATTACCGTCAATGATGTGGAACAGGCCCTGAGATCGGAAAATATCGAACTGCCCGCCGGACGGGTCGAATCGACCGAACGGGAATTTACCGTCAGGATTGACCGCAAATATAACGCCGCCCGGGATTTTGCCCGGCTGGTGATCCGCAAATCCCGCGATGGCCATCTGACCCGTCTGGGTGATGTGGCAAAGGTTGAGCTGGGTGCCGAGGACACCAGAAGCGAAATGCGCGGCAACCGGGAATTCATGATCGGGCTTGGCATTGTCAAGCAATCCAAGGGTAACAGTCTGGCCGTGGCCCGGGCCATCAAAAAAGAGATCAGGGTGATCAATAAAACCCTGCCGCCGGGGGCGGCGCTCGAAGTGATTATGGACCAGTCGGTCTTTATCGAATCCGCCATTCACGAGGTGTATAAAACCTTTGCCATTGCCATGGGGCTGGTGGTGCTGGTCATTTACCTGTTTCTCGGCAGTGCGCGGGCGATGTTTATCCCCGCCGTCACGGTGCCGGTATCAATCACCGCCTCGTTTATTTTTCTCAATATGGCCGGATATTCGATCAATCTGCTGACCCTGCTGGCGCTCATTCTGTCGATCGGGCTTGTGGTGGATGATGCGATTCTGGTGCTTGAGAATATCTACCGGCGCATTGACCGGGGCGAGCCGCCGCTGCTCGCCGCCTATTATGGCGCCCGCGAGGTCGGCTTTGCGGTGATTGCCACCACCCTTGTGCTGATTGCTGTTTTTGTGCCGATCATTTTTATTGAGGGGGAAACCGGAAGATTATTCACCGAATTTGCCATGGCGATGGCGGCGGCGGTCGGCTTCTCCTCCATTGTCGCCCTGACGCTGGCGCCGATGCTCTGTTCGCGTATCCTGAAAAAGGAAGGCGGCAGCAACCGCTTCCACGCCCAGGGCATGAAATTTCTGCGCTATCTCGAAAATGGCTATCTCGCCATCCTGAAACGGCTGTTTAAAAGGCCGGGTCTGGTTCTGCTCAGCCTTGTTCCGATTATTGCCATTGCCTATGGCCTGTTCCGCGACCTGCCGGGGGAATTCATGCCATTGGAGGATCAGGGCAGGCTTTTCGTCTCCGTCACCGGCCCGGAAGGGACCAGCTTCAATAATATGAAGCGCCAGATGAAAAAAGTTGAAGATGACATGATGTCACTGGTCGATGAGGGCAAGGCAACAACAGTCCTTGCCCGGGTGCCACGTTTCGGCGTTGCCTCCTCGGTCAATTCGGGCTTTGGCATTATCATGCTCAAAACCTGGGACAAACGCAATCAATCCGCTCAGCAAATCCGTGGCGAGCTTATGCAGAAACTTGCCCGACATCCGGGTATCCGGGCCTTTGTCTCCATGCCGCGCGGCATCGCCGGTCGGGCAGGAAAACCGGTACAGTTCGTCCTTCAGGGCAGCGATTACAAACAACTGGCCCGCTGGCGGGATTTGATAATCGCCCGCACCCGTCACAACCCCGGCCTTATTGGTCTCGACAGCGACTATAAGGCAACCAAGCCTCAGCTGCTGGTTGATATTGATATGGTCCGGGCGGCGGACCTCGGGGTATCAGTCTCTACCATTGGCCGGACCCTTGAAACCATGCTTGGCTCGCGCCGGGTGACCACCTATGTCAGGCAGGGGGAAGAATATCCGGTCATTCTGGAGGGGACCAAGTCGGAAAACCGCACCCCGAATGATTTGACCAATATTTATGTCCGATCCGACCGGACAGGGCTGCTGATCCCCCTGTCCAATCTGGTTAAGCTGCGGGAAACCGCCAGCTCACCCCGACTGAAACGCTTTAACCGCATGCGGTCGATCACGATCAGCGCCAATCTGAAGCCGGGCTATGCGCTCGGACAGGCGCTTGATTTTATGGAGCAGGCCAGCCGGGACATCCTGCCGGCCAGTGCGAGCTTTGATTTTAACGGCGAGTCGAGAACTTATAAACAATCGGGCAATTCGATTTATTTTGTCTTCATTCTGGCGCTGGTGACGGTTTTTCTGGTTCTGGCGGCGCAGTTTGAGAGTTTCCGCCATCCCTTTGTCATTCTGCTGACGGTGCCTTTCGCCATGTTCGGCGCGTTGCTTGGTCTCTATCTTACCGGGCAGACCATAAATATCTACAGCCAGATCGGCCTGATCATGCTGGTCGGACTTGCCACCAAGAACGGCATCCTGATCGTTGAATTTGCCAATCAGCTGCGCGATCAGGGGGTTGAATTTATGGAAGCCCTGTGCGAATCCTCCCGCAAAAGGCTGCGGCCCATTGTCATGACCTCCTTTACCACCATCATGGGGTCTGTTGCCCTGGTGGTCGGCCATGGTGCCGGGGCGGAAACCCGTTTTGTGTTGGGAATCGTTATAATCTCCGGGGTGTCGATTGCCACTATTTTTACGCTTTTTATCGTGCCGGTCGCCTATCTGGTGATTGCCCGCACCTCATCCTCGCCCGGGGCCGTCCGGAACAGGCGGCAGGCCATGGAAAAACAGTTTGCCGCAAAAGACCGATAGCAAAAGAAACCGGATATTATTCAATTCGTTAAGGTTTTTTATATATTCTCGTGAAAAGATACCCCAACGCGTATTGACGCATCAGGAGATACTGTTTGACTACTCTTAATGATACGATGAAATATTTTCATTTCACCTCTGCGAATATTGCCGTCAAGGGGCTGTTGACCGGGCTGGTATATGGTTTTCTGGTGTTCCTGTCGAACCTGTTTATCTTTCCGGTCAGCCATAGTCCGGTTATCTGGTCAGCCAACGCCTTTCCGGTGGCGGTCCTGCTGTTTAATCGCAAGGCTCAATGGCCGGCGATATTGTTTTTCTGTCTGGCCGGGCTGCTGGTCAGCGGATTGTCCAACAATTTCTATAATGTGACACCCCATCTCATCGTCTATCTGATCAATCTGCTTGAGATATATTTTCTGGCAACAATTATCAGAAAAGCAACCGTAGCAATTCCAACAAGAAAAAAACTGAAATCGATTATTACCGCAGAACTGTGGGCAACGGCGCTGGCAGTGATGCTGTTTTCCATTCTGTCTGTTCTGGTATTTTCCACGACCGGTGAAAATATCAATTTTATCAGCATGATTGCCAGGATTTTTACCAGTGCCTATCTCGGGCAGGCCATGTTGCTTCCGGCGCTGTTATACTGGATTGTTCTTGGCCGTCCCTCAATAAAGGGGATATCAGAGGGCAGAATTGTCGAATCACTCCTGATGTGGCTTATTCTCGTTATTTCCATTGCCGTCACGATGGCAAGCCTGAAAAGCGGAATACCGGTTTACCACGTTTTTCCCTATCTGACCTTTCCGATTTTGATATGGTCGGCAATTCGTTTCGATATACGCCTGACCATCATATGTTCCATCATTACCAGCCTTTTTACAAAATATATTGCCTCTCTCGGCTATATTTCCTTCGGGTCGGCAGACCTGTCTTCATCCCAGCAGATCATCCTGATGAATGTGGGATTGATTGCCCTGAACATCTCCGTTCTGATCCTTGCGATTATCGTCACCGACCAGAAACAGATAAAGCAGGATCTGACCAGACGGGAAGAATGGTTCCAGATCGCCATTGATCATATGCCCGGCGGGCTGTATCTGCTTAGTCAGAAACGACGCTTTATCATATTGTCCACCGGGTTACGCGAACAAATCGGCCTGCCACCGGAAATCTGCCATCTTGGCGCCCATATTGAGCCTGTATTGAAATTCAGGGCAGAGCGCGGTGATTTCGGACCCGGAGACCCGGATGATCTGGTCAGAGAAAGGCTGGACAAGCTTGAGGAAACTGAAACCACCCAGGGGCATAACAGCCTTCCCAACGGTCAGGAATATGAATATTTCCAGAATCATACAAAAAACGGGGAAATCATCATCATCTATCACGATATTACTGATCGGATAAAAGCGGAACGCGACAGTCTGCGGGCATTGGCAGAGGCCCAGCATGCCAACAAGGCCAAGACGGATTTTCTTGCCAATATGTCCCATGAACTGAGAACCCCGCTGAACGCCATCATCGGTTTTTCCGAAATGATGACCCAGGACGGCTTTGTTGAATCCTCCGCTGACAAAGTGCGGGAATATTGTACCGACATCAATATGAGTGGCCGCCATCTGTTACAGATCATCAATGATATTCTTGATCTGTCAAAAATTGAGGCCGGGATGGCCGATGTCGTCCTTGAGCCAATCTATCTGGAAGACAGTATTCAGGAATGTGTTAAATTTATCGAGCTGCGGGCTGCCGATGCGGAAATAACTATTTTCAATGAGGTCAGGGATACCCCGGCCAGAATTCTGGTTGATAAAAGGATGTTCAAACAGGTCATTGTCAATATATTGTCAAATTCGGTAAAATTTACCCCGCAGGGTGGCAACATCCATATTTCCTTTGCCCTCACCAAAAAGGGCGAAACCACGATCATCATTACCGATACCGGCATTGGTATTGCCGAAGCTGATATTGCCACGGTCATGGAACCGTTCCATCAGGCCGACAGCAGCCTGAGCCGGAATTTTGAAGGAACCGGACTCGGCCTGCCGCTGGTAAAATCCCTGATGGAAATCCATGGCGGCAGAATTGACCTTAAAAGCAGGACCGGGGTGGGAACAACGGTATCACTCACCTTTCCGCCGCATAGCAGCATCCCTGCTGAATAGCCTGTTCAATTATCCCGCTTGTCGCAAAAAAATACCCTCTCATCAAGCCCTGTGAGCCTTGAGCGCAAATGCCGCCGACTTCACCGCATTATGCTTCCGAGGCCCCTGTCTGCCCTATATAAAGGAATGACACCGAAACATAAACAGGAGAAAAACCATGCCGAAATCTGCAATCTGTAAAACCCTTCCACTGGCGCTCGGAGTTGCCTTCATTCTGTCTTCCGAATCGGCAGCATTAGCCCACGATCCTGCCGAAACGGCCCATAATATTTCCGCAATGGAAAAACAGGAACGGGTCTCGAAAGAAAATGCCAGAAATCTGGTCAAGTCCCTGCTGAAGCGCGACTATAGCGGCAGCGGATATAAAGCCCGGGTTGCCCGTAAAACAGATGGTAAATGGATCGTCAGAATCAAGAATCGGACACAAATAGTTGCCACGGCATTGGTAGATGCAAAAACCGGAGATATCCACGTTAAATAAACCCTCCCGCCCCGCCGGAACCCCCATAAAATTTCACGGAAAAACCTCAAGGCCATCCAGCAATCTGAATGGCCTTTTTTCCGGTCCGCTGCCAAAAAAGGCTCCGGCCATTGTCTCCCCCCCGATAAAGTGATACAAAAGCCACTGAGAATACAGGAAACTTTTGAAGCAACGGAATGATAATGACCGTTAAACAACAGCTGGAAAAGCTTATAGAGGATTTTCAGGCTCAACAGCCCCTCAGGGTGGGATCACTGATCATTACCATATATGGCGATCTGCTGGCCCAGCGCGGCGGAACGGTATGGCTTGGCAGCGTCATCAACCTTCTCGAACCGCTTGGCATCAACGCCCGTCATGTGCGGACCGCTGTATCGCGGCTGAACAAGGATAACTGGATCAGCCCCCGTCAGCTGGGCCGCAAAAGCTATTACAGCCTGACCGCATCAGGACAGCGCAGGTTCAGAAATGCCACCCCGCAAATTTATGCCGGCCCGCGCAGTGACTGGGACCAGCATTGGACGCTGGTCATCCTGCCCGACAGCAACAACGCAAAGATAAACAAGGATAGCGCTGTCAAGGAGCTTGGCTGGCTCGGTTTTGGTAAAATTACCAAGGGAATTCTGGCCCATCCCATGCCGGATATGCTGGCGCTTGAGGGCACTCTGGACGGTCTGGAAATCCGCGACGAGGTCATTATCCTCCATCAGGCCTCCCATGAACTGACCTCGTCCGCAGCACTGGACAGCATGGTCAAGGGCTGCTGGAATCTTGCGGAACTGAGCGTTAAATACCGGAAATTTCTTGAAAGATACCGGCCTGTATATGAAAGCCTGTCCTGCGGGAATATTCCGGATGATGCCGATTGTCTGCTGATACGGATATTGATGGTCCATGAATACCGGAAAATCCTGCTGCGCGACCCGCGTCTGCCGGACATGCTGATGCCGCCCCACTGGGAAGGCAACAGCGCCTATCAGCTGTGCCGGGGGATCTATCAATTGCTGCTGAAAAATTCGGAAGCGGCGCTTGATGATATCATGGAAACTGAAAAAGGCGCCCTGCCCGCGCCGGACAGGGAATTTTTCCTGCGCTTTGGCGGTCTGACAGAGGAAAGCGCAAAAAATATCACCATGTGATACATTTTTTATTGATTTTTTATTTTTTCTGTTACATATTAGCCATTATTACAGATATTAAGTAATTACAGCCCTGTTAACAACCGGAAAGGCCCGCCATGTACGGAGATACGTCGATACAAAAGCCGATCGAGATAGCCGAACCCACCTCGGAAGAGCAGGCAAGGCTTGCGGAAATTTTTCAGCAGAAAATTGATGACGGCATCAAGATAGAACCGCAGGACTGGATGCCGGACGCCTATCGCAAGACCCTGGTGCGCCAGATGTCCCAGCATGCCCATTCCGAAGTCATCGGCATGCAGCCCGAAGGCAACTGGATCACCCGGGCACCGAGCCTGCGCCGCAAGGTTATTCTCCTCGCCAAGGTTCAGGATGAGGGCGGTCATGGCCTTTACATTTATTCCGGGGCGGAAACTCTTGGCACCTCGCGGGCGGAAATGATTGAGCAGTTGCAGACCGGACGGGCCAAATATTCGTCCATCTTCAATTATCCGGCCCTGACATGGGCCGATATGGGGACCATTGGCTGGCTGGTGGACGGGGCGGCGATCACCAATCAGGTCGCGCTGTCGCGCTGTTCCTATGGCCCCTATTCCCGGGCGATGATCCGCATCTGCAAGGAGGAAAGCTTCCACCAGCGTCAGGGCTACGAATTGCTGTTGACCCTGTCACGCGGCACACAGGAGCAAAAGGATATGCTGCAGGAATCGGTCAACCGTTTCTGGTGGCCGTCGCTGATGATGTTCGGCCCCAATGACAGCGATTCCCCCCATTCCGCCCAGTCGATGAAATGGAAAATCAAGCGCAAATCAAATGACCAGCTGCGGCAGGAATTTGTTGATGCCACCGTACCGCAGGCCGAATTCCTCGGCATTACCCTGCCGGACCCCGACCTGAAATGGAATGAGGAACGCGGCCATTATGATTACGGCGAAATTGACTGGCAGGAATTCAACAATGTCGTCAAGGGCAACGGCCCGTGCAACAAACAGCGCATTGCCAACCATATCAAGGCCCACGAAGACGGGGCCTGGGTCCGTGAAGCCGCCGCCGCCTATGCCGAAAAACAACAGAGAAAAAATGTCGCCTGAGCGAAAAGGATACTGAATATGACCAAAGAAACCAAGATATCTGAAAATGAATGGCCCCTGTGGGAAGTATTTATCCGCAGCAAGGCCGGGCTTGACCACAAGCATTGCGGCAGCATCCATGCCAGCGACGCCGAAATGGCGCTGGAATCCGCCCGCGATGTCTATACCCGGCGCAGTGAGGGCATCAGCATCTGGGTGGTGCCCTCCAACGCCATTACCGCCTCGAAACCAGAGGACAAGGAAAGCCTTTTTGAGCCTGCCGATGATAAAATCTATCGCCATCCGACATTTTATGACATCCCCAAGGGTGCCGGAAAAATGTAATCCTGCATAAATAGCGGAGTAAAAATTATGACTGACTTATCCAGCAAACAGGCCCTTGCCAGCTATGCGGCACAGATTGGCGATAATGGCCTGATTATCGGCCACCGCATGTCGGAATGGTGCTTTCGCGCCCCGTCGATCGAAATGGAAATGGCACTGATGAATTGCGCCCTTGACCTTATTGGTCAGGCCCGCGAACTCTACAGCTATGCGGCGACAACCGAAGGCAACGGCAAAACTGAAGATGATTTCGCTTACCTGCGCGATGAACAGGATTTCCGCAATGCCCTGCTGGCAGAGGTGCCGAATGGCGACTGGGGCGATACCATCGTCCGGCTGTTCTTTATGAGCGCCTATAACATGCTGTTCTATACCGCCCTTGCCAAATCGACCGATGCGGAACTGGCCGCCATCGGCGCGAAATCCGTCAAGGAGGTCACCTATCATTTGCGTTTCAGCAGTGAATGGCTGATCCGGCTTGGCGACGGCACCGAAGAAAGTCACCGGCGGGTGCAGAAATCTGTTGATGATCTGTGGATGTTTACCGGCGAGCTGTTCACCATGAGCGAGGCCGAAACCGCCCTGCTGGCAGACGGGATTTCCGTTGATGTCACCGGCCTGAAAAAGGACTGGGATCAGACAGTGTCCCGGGTATTTGATCAGGCGACCCTGACCATTCCTGAAAATAACTGGGCGCAGTCCGGCGGCAAGACAGCGGGCCGTCATACCGAACATATGGGCTATATCATTGCCGACATGCAGTTCATGCAGCGGCGCTATCCGGGATGTGAATGGTAAGGCCATGAC